>ENA-OSAE01000001-OSAE01000001.1-marine-sediment-metagenome-genome-assembly--contig:-NODE-1-length-286329-cov-877.432016_pt1 | contig 286329 bp, 308 predicted proteins | sample MGYA00237870_ERZ529317 | MGnify/ENA primary metagenome ERZ529317 (study PRJEB26369, sample SAMN03142812) | marine sediment metagenome | biome: marine; feature: borehole; material: sediment... | reverse complement strand
TTTTTCCAATCTTTTAAACCTGTTTTAAGTCTTTTCATCAGAAAATGAGGGAAAAGATGATGTTGTGGAATCTGGTTGGATGTGGCAGAATATTGTGAAAATGTCCGTTGATAATTTCATCCACCTAAGTAAAATACAGAACGATAGGAAATGTATTTTCGGGAGATAGTGATTAGTGACAATTCTAAATCCTTCAACCCCATTAGCCAACTTTTGGTTTAAATCCAGCAGGATAATCTAATCCACCAGCCTCATCAACGGATATTTCTTCTCATCATCCCACTGTAAAACTGCTGTAATTTCTTCTTTGCCCACTTTGACTCTCACCTTCGCACTGAGAAGCTCTCCACTGAGGGAAGTATATCCGAATTCTGAAATAGCCCTTCTCAGTTTATCTCTATTTATTGTAACTTCTGAATCTATCACAAATGGCTGGAGTTTCATGCAGCTCTCCATTGCTCTTTCGAGAATATCGGCATTTTCTTCACTCACTGGAGTACCTATAAACTGGTGAAAAAGAGCTCCAAGCTTTATTCCAGCTTCAAATGAAGCTTCTTCTCTTTCCTTCTTTCTATCCATCTTTTCACCTCTCCGGGGAAAGGACTTGCAAGGTAAAGTAGTGTCATTCCAAGCATGATATATGCCGAATCACTGATGAAGAGTGTAGATATTAGAACGACACCGGAAACAAAGAGGAGAATTTTATCCCTGATTTTTACATACCTCAGATTGGAGATCATAAAAAATGAGAGAAAAAATGCTGTAAAGCAAATAAATGGTTCTGGAGATTCTATGTAAACCATAAGTGCGATTACAAGGGCAGATGCAGTTATGGGGAAACCAACAAAAGCATCCTTAATACTAAGTACATTGAATCTTGCAAGTCTTATCATCCCGCAGATTAGGAAGAGTCCAGCTACCGAGTAGTAGACCCAGCTTTCTGCTATTCTGAAGAGCATCATTGAGGGGAGAATTCCGAAGGAAATTATGTCAGCCAAGGAGTCGAGGTCCTTTCCGAGCAGACTGAGTTCAATTCTTGCAACAGCACCATCGACTCCATCCATAATCACTGAGATAAAAAGGAACATTGCTGCAATTCTAAGGTCTATAAAAACGAAATAAATACCCAAGAAACCGAAAAGAGCATTTAGAGCGGTGAATATATCAGCCATACGGATATCATTTAAAGCTCCAAACATTAGATCACCATCTATTAATATACTTAATTATATGTTTAGCTGCTAATTCTATTGATCCTGAATCAATTCTCCATCTGACAACTGAATATTCTATTCAAACTTTTAAAGCTTTCCTGCCTTTCTCAATTCATGGTTTTTTTGCTCAACCTTTGCTCAACCGTCTCTTTTCTCTGTAGCAATCTCCTTGATCTCTTTTATTGCAACGGTTTCACCTGCTTTTATCTTTTCCCATTTTCTTCTGATAATTTTGAAATCCTTTGGTATGTCAAGAGTAACCCTTGAACCAAAACGAATCATACCTATCTTCTCTCCCTTCTGAATTTTTTGCCCCTCTTCAACATAACAGACTATTCGTCTGGCAAAAAATCCTGCTATTTGTTCTACTTTAAACTTCCCATAGGGGGTGGAGATTATTATTTCATTTCTTTCATTGAAATCGTTTCTTCTGTACGCTGGAATAAAAGCTCCTTTTCTGTAGTTTATTTTTTCAACGACTCCATCAACGGGCGATCTGTTTACATGACAGTCAAATGGGCTCATGAAAATCTCGATTCTGTTCTCGTTGATGAAATCAATTCGTCCGTCAGCGGGTGAGACAACTCCTTCCTGAATTTCTCTGGGTGGATCACGGAAGAAATATATCGTGAACAGAGAGATTATTAGCATGGAAATTGATAGAGGGAGATAGATGAAGTAGAGGAGGAACGTCAGAATTAATTCTATGGTAATTAATCTCAGACCACTCCTCTCAATCAATTTTATCCCCTCTTGGTTATGGCTTTCAGTCTCTCCACCATCACATCTTTGAGATTGAATATTAGCTCTGAGAGTTCCGGAAGTATTCTGAAGACTGCCAGTGATATCAGTATCAGTGCGAAAGTAGAAAGAAATTTTGATAGAACATGGTGCGCGATGTAGAAGCTGTTCTCTCCAAACCAGGAATAGGCATAGCTTGCAGTCACGAAAACATTTCTAAAAAGGTTTAGGATGTATATAACAGGGACAGAAATGAGAAATGCTGAAAGTTTTTTCTTTAGAACTGCCCTTATTCCAAGAGTGGCTCCGGTAAAGAGAGCCATACTCTCGATTCCAGTACAGGCAAGGATTATTTCAACATAGTGGTTGTTGAGCATGATTATTTTGCTCGAATACATACCAAATTCAAAGTTCAGCAGATTACCGAGAGCGACTGTAAGCTCTGCTGTTATGGCTATCAGTCTGTCTCCCAGTTCAGGGTAGATTACGAAGGGATAGTAAACTATTCCAGCAAGCGCTGAAAAAGCTGTTATCTCGATGAAGGTTTCGATGTTTTTCCCACTGTCACTTGCAATTGTAAATCCAAGGATGAGAAAAAGGAGAAAGGCAAGGATAACAACAACTGAGTTGAAGTAATCGTTAATTTCAATGTAGTGGGGAAGCTTCGTAATCCAGACAACTCCAAAAAGAATCCATCCCACTCCACCAAGAATTTTCATCCTTGAGGCAACAAAGGCAATCATGAGCATCAGTGATACAGGGATGAGAAAATCCATGAAGCAAAAAGCTAAATTCAGATACTTAAACAATTCGTTGTTTATGTACGACCTTCACATTCACTCCAAGTACTCAGATGGTAGTACAGATATAGAAAGTATCCTGAAAAAAGCCAAGGAGAGAAATCTGAAGGTAATTGCAATAGCAGATCATTCTGTAGAACACAGATTTGGTCTAACTGAATCAAAAGCGAAAAAGAGACAGGAGGAAATAGAAAGATATTCTTCAAAGTATGATGTTGAGGTTCTGAGTGCTGTGGAATGTGGAATTCTGCATGATGGGGAGATCGTTCTCCCTGATTTTACATTTGATCTGGTACTTGCCTCGATACACACACAACTTCCGGCAGAAGAATACTATGACCGGATTTTGAAGTGCATCAACAGATATGAAATTGATGTTTTGGCACATCTCCACTCACAACTTTTTGGAAGCGTTAACGAGCTTCCTGAAAGGGATATGGAAATAATAGATGTACTCATCGAGAATGATGTTGCTCTCGAGATTAACAGCACCCATGATGCTCCCCCGGATGATTTTCTGATTTTATGCAGGAGAAAGAAGCTGAGATATTCTATCGGCAGTGACAGCCATGTTCTGAACGGAGTAGGGAATGTTGAGAGGGCAGTTAGAAAGGCAAAAATGTATCTGAGTTCTGGGAAATTCCTTTTAGACGGAAAATGAGAGTAAAGCAGTAGTAATGAAAGTAGTAATGAAGTTAGTGAAGTAGAGAGGGTGGAAATATGGATGAAAAGTGTATAACATTAACCGTGGATGCCATAATCCCCTACAGAAGAGGGATCGTACTTGTGAAAAGACTCTACGACCCCTTTAAAGGGATGTATGCTCTTCCAGGAGGGATTGTTGAGTACGGCGAAACGGTAGAGGAGGCTGTGTTGAGGGAAGTCGGAGAGGAGACTGGACTTGAGGGGAAGATTTATAAGCTTGTAGGGATATACTCTCAACCCTCCCGCGATCCAAGGGGACACTTTGTATCTGTCTGTTTCATCGTAGAGGGATCTGGAGATCTTAGGGCGGGAAGTGATGCAAAGGATGTAGGTGTATTCCCGCTTGATAAACTCCCAAAGCTTGCCTTTGACCATTCAAAAATGATAGAAGACGCAAGAGGTGATTTGGTTGGAATTCTGTCCAAAATGTAAGAGCATAATGATCTATAACCAGAACAAAGCCATTTGCAGAAAGTGTGGATACGAAAAGGAGCTTGAAGATGACAAAAGCATTGTGATAGTTTCCAAGGGAAATAGGGAAGATGTTCCTGTTATCGAGGGTGAAAACCTGAAAACTCTCCCGACTACAAACGCCATTTGCCCGGAGTGTGGAAACAGAGAGGCTTACTGGTGGTTAAGACAGCTGAGAGCAGCAGATGAGAGCGAAGTAAGATTCTTCAGATGTACGAAGTGTGGGAAAACCTGGAGAGAGTACGACTGATTTGAGTACGGCTGATTTCTTAGTTTAATTTTAAAAAATCAGGTTTATATTATATCTATTTGGTAAACCCTCTATTTGGTAAACCCTCCGGAGATTATCACTTTAAGAGCATCCTCCACCCTCAGCTTGAGATAGATTATCTCTTCTTCAGGTACTAAGATAACAAGGCCAGATGTCGGGTTGGGTGAGGTTGGAACAAAGACATTCACGAGATTTTTCCCTGTTTTCTCTCTTGCCTCCTGTATCACGGCTCCTGTAGTGAATCCGAGGGTGTATATTCCCTTTCTCGGATACTCTATCAGAACAACACCTTTCAGCTTTTCTGTCTCGGAAACAAGAATAGCTTTCGTAGCCTCTTTGACTCCAATATAAATCGTTCTTATTATTGGAATTTTCCTGAGCTGGCTTTCTACAAGTTCTATCAATCTGTTTCCGATGGTGAACCTCCCCAGAAGCCCGAGGAAGAAAATTATCAGAATTATGAAGAGCCACCCCATCCCGGGGATGTAGTATCCTGATTGAGAGAGATATGGTTGCAAAAATTCTTCAATGTATCTGAAAACCCAGAAAATTATGAAAAGAGTTGCAGAGATGGGCAAAAATATCAGCAAGCCTGTTATAAAAATGTTCTTTAGCTCACCCTTTACCATAGACTGGTTTTCAATCTGAAGATAGTTATACCTTTCGTGGGTTACTGTAGGGTTTTTGATTGTCTCCATTTGTAGATGGATTTATAGATGAATTGAGATAAATTACAGATAGACAATTGAGTGGAAAATCGATTGGTTTAAAAGGTAAGGTTTAAATATTATTAATTCTCATCATCATGTGATGTTTCGTAAACTTTTTATTTATATCTCAAAATTTGAGAAATCTATTAGATTCTATAGGAATCCAATCAATGTAATTTTTTATTCTTCTCAGTTCTGGTTCTCTGATAGCTATAGTAATTAAGGTAAGACATAAGAATTATCATAATAATTAGGAAAAAGGGATTTAAGAAAAATTTAAATAGCTTATATAATCATGATTTTATGGGGTGATCGAAATGAAGGACAAGAGGAAAGAGGCAGAGGAGACTTTCAAGAGAGTTAAGTTGTATGCTTGGTAATCATTTTAAACTATGGTTTTAGATGATTTTAAGCAGATTTTGCGACTTTCATTAAATCCTCCTACGATATTTTTTCCGTTTCCCTTAGTTCAATTTTTTATTTTGTCTTTGATAAATCAAGCAAGCTTTGAAATTGTGATTAAATTGATAGTTATATCATTCTCCTTTTCTGCCGGAGTAAATCTGTGGAATCATGTAAATGATACAAAAGAAGATTCATTCTCGGGAAGAGAAAATATATTTGTTAAGAGCAGAGATCTGAGGCTATTGGGTATCTTTCTGGGCATATTTTTGTATTCATTTTCATTAATTCTAACCTTTCTATGGGCTGAAGATAGTAAAGCAATTGGCTTTTTTTTAATAGTTGCTGTATTAACTTGGCTATATTCAGATAAAATGATTTTTGGACGATTCCTTAGAAGGTTAAAAGAGCATTATTCGACAGAACTTGCTACCTATTCAATCTCCTGGCCCTTTTTTGTTATTGCACTTTGGGGACTTGTCTCTAAGATAGTGATTGACACTTATTTAGTTTCGTTAATTTTCCTTTTTTTTGGTTTGTGGAATGTTTTTTTGAAAGATTTAAAGGATATTCGTGGAGACTCTTTGGCTGGATTACAAACATTGGCTGTGAGATTTAAGCCTGAGATACTGTATACTCTTTCTGCAATTTTCTTAGTCCTTTATTATTCATCAATCGCTGCTTTTTCATTGTTTGGCTTATTTCCGATATATTATATATTCGTAAGTTTTTTTGTAGTTGTTCAGATCTATACGATTATTAAGCTCGTTAGAAATGACTGGGACTTTGGTTTGGTGATAAATTATCTTAAATTGATCCCAGTTCTTAATATCAGCTCAATTATTCTTATGACTTTTTTGGGTTTTCTCAAACTCCAATAAAGCGTTTGATCCAGAAGTGGTAAAATGTATGTTTTTTTCGATTTCTGTCATTAATTTTCTGTCTGAGTTGGTATATATGGATGGTGTGGTTGTAAATATTACGAGTTTCTGCAATCCTTCAACGTAATTCATGATTTTGTAGACATTACCCCCAAATGCGGGGATCATATCCATATCAAGTAGAATTAAGTCAAAACCTTCAAATTTTCTTAATTCTATTACCTCTATAAATTTTTTAGGGCCCCCTCTGAAAGCCTCTCCAACAAAAAACATACGGTCGGAAAATAAGTCTAAATAAAAAGGGGAGGGAAAAATTTTAACTGGAGAATTGACGATTCCGAGAAAGGTTGTGGAAAAATTTTGCTCATTTATTAGTGCCAGCATATATGGTGAAACTGTCTCAAACCTCCCTTCTTCCAGTTTTTTCAAAAACTCCTCCTCACTCATCTCCCTGTATGCTTCAAGTCTCTCTCGCAAAAACTCCACCGGAGGTTTACCGTTTATCTCACCAATGGCAATCCCTGCTTTCACAACATCAACCTCTTCAGCATCTGAAAAGTAACTTTTGATGATGTTGACGGTTTCTTCATAACTGCTTCCCCTTTCAGGATATATGTCGTGGTAAACAGCATTCACCTTGCCCTTAAAGCAAATTGCCGCAATACCTCTCCCCACCTCCTCGTAATTCACCAGTATAACCGGAGTTCCAACCTTCGCCTCCATAGGCATGAGATTCATCCCGATTATCGGGAATTTCCCGCCAGTGCTCTCGCTGAGATACTTGAGAACTCTGTCTATTGGGAAAATGAAATTCTTCTCAAGATAGTTGGAATACCTTTTCAGCACCTCTTTTTTCTCCTCAATTGTTTTTGCATTTCTGTATCTTCTGCTGTAAATCCTGTCATTGTACATTGCCCTCCCAAAGCTGAATACACTTGAAAAATAGAATACAGGGAACATTATCAGCATCGCATCCCATTCATCTCTTGCTTTTTTGCCAAGCCTTCTGCAAACCTCCTTTAGGTCATTCCCTCTTTCCACAAAAACCTTTACCTCTCCATCGAATTCAGCCAGCAGTGCTACGATCCCTCTTGTCCATATCTCATCTTCAACGGCATAACCTTCTATGAAGCATCCCATCATCTGCACATCTGGGTAGTACTTTCTGAAAAGTTCAGCGAATTTTCTGTAATTCTTATAGGTCCCATCTGTGAAGAAAAGCAACATAAAATTCGGTTCAAATCTTGATAGCTTTAGCTCTTTAAGTTTATTTTCAAGCTCTTTTTGTGCTTCCTTAATATCATCAACCGGGGAGTAAACAATTTCAGGTCTCATTTCTTTCTGTTAATTTAGGTTAAAATTCTGCTCAAGCTTTTAAATGCTTTCTTATTCCCATGATGATGGTGATAAGCCAAACTCGGGAACAAATAAATTTTTTTGTTTTTCTAATAAAATAGAAAAATATTTTTTATTAGATATAGACAATTTTTTATTGTTCCATAAATACAATCTAAGTGGCGACAAGCTTTCCTATTTTCATGCAGGTGGTTTTGATATCTATATGAAGCTTGTAAATTGACGCCTCTTCTCTCGCTATGATGCCCAGCACCGTTGTTTTTGATACAGGAATCAGCATTATAACCATATTGTTGAATTTGAAGCTCGCCTCATCGAGGTTCTGTTGCGAGATAGAATGTAGCATCTCTTTTATCTGATTCTCAAGCCAGTACAGAACAGGAGTCATCTCTCTCACTGTTGTCCCTATCTTGACGCACAGGGGCACGCCATCTATTCGATAGAGGGCAACCATCTTGATTCCCTCTGCTACTGCAAGCCTCTTCAGTAGTCTCGATATTTCAGACAGCATCTCGATCCCTTGTTATGAGACTTTTTTCAGTATTTCCATTATAGCGTCTCTTGCACCAGGATTGCCAGATTCAGCGAGCTTTTCGAGTCTTCTGATAAGGCTTTCCGGTATATCTTCTCTTTTCATGTTCATTTCCTGGAGCACTTCCTCGAGGTCAACCACTTCTTTCTCCTCTTCTATCAGGTCTGTGCCTTCAACCAGAACTCCTATGCCATCCAGTATTCTGTACGGGAAAACACCTTCTGCATGCCATGAACCCCTGTGCTTGATAACCCTCAGACCCCTGCTGAAAGCCTCACCATATCCGATGTTTTTGAGATGGATAACAGTATCACTCAGGAATATTGGTAGCGTTACAGAAGCATCACCGAAGTCCCCGTTCATCGGTTCTTCAACTGTTAAAAGTGTTGTACCGAGTTCTCTCAGCTTATTGAAAAACCAGTTAACATCGTTTCTGGATTCCATGTTCAGTGAGGAGATCATGGGTGTGAAGGAGTCGATTACGATTCTTGTGTTGAGTTCACTCTCTCCTGTGAGTATATTCAGCAGGTCGTTGTTGACATAGGATACATTCTCAGCATAGAACTTGTTAATACTCAGTTTTCCTTCTGAGATATAGTCGGCAATCTCACCCCATCCAATTGCCTTTGTGTGTTTTATCACTTCATGTTCTCCCATATCGAAGGATATGAATATGCACTTATCCCCCTCTTCAATGCCTTTAAGGAGATACTGAAAGGAAATTATTGTTTTTCCAACTCCTGCAGAACCGAGCAGGACATTTACTGAATTTGGTATGAACCCGCCACCGAGTACATCGTCTAAGCCTATAACTCCTGTTTTTATTCTTTCCATCATCACAATTAGCAGAGCAAAATAGTTATAAAGCTTTTCCAAATTCCCATGATATGGTAAAATTTTTGCGAATATATTAATTAAAATATTCGTTATATATGTTATATCTTTTCCTTTTATCTGTCTTCGATACCTCTCTCTGTAACCTTAAATACAGCCTCGCTCTCCGGCAGGTGGGGCGAGTCAATCAACCTTGCAACTCTCAGCTCACCCTTACTCTTTCTTAGATATATTCTAAAAGTGGCTGTATGAGCGACTATATGTCCTCCAACAGGTTTTGTCGGGTCACCAAAGAAAGTGTCAGGCTTTGCTTGAACCTGGTTGGTTACGACTATGGCTGCATTGAAAACCTCTCCCAGCCTCATCAGGTCGTGAAGATGGCGATTCAGCTTTTGCTGTCTGTCTGCAAGGGTTCCTCTCCCGACATACTCAGCCCTGAAATGTGACATCAGCGAGTCTACTATAACCAGTCTTACTCGCTTTCCTTCTTCCTGCTTAATCTTGTTTGCAAGCTCTTTTGCGTTATCAACTAGGAGCATCTGGTGGTTGGAGTTGTATGCCTGGGCGACATAGATGTTCCTGAGAACATCATCGGGATTCAGACCTTTTGCTTCAGCCATCTGGATTATTCTCTCTGGTCTGAACGTATTCTCGGTATCAATGACAATTACACTCCCGTTTAGTCCTCCCTGCTCTGGAGGGAGCTGAACATTTACAGCAAGCTGGTGACATATCTGTGTTTTTCCACTTCCGAACTCACCGAAGAGTTCTGTGATTGCCTGAGTCTCAACACCTCCTCCGAGCAGGTTATCAAGGGCTTTGCTACCTGTAGTTATTTTTCCAACCTTTCTCCTTCTCTCTAAGATTCTGTCGCCACTTTCAAATCCTCCGATATTTGCCATTTTCCTTGCTTCGATTATGATTTTTGCTGCTGTGGATTCTCCAATTTCTGCAACTGAGCTCAGTTCAGCAGGAGAAGCAACAGCTACAGCCTCTATTGTTGAGAAACCAGCGCTCCTTAGTTTTTCAGCAATGGCAGTCCCTACATGGGGAATGTCTTCAAGATCAACTATCTTGAATGATTCAGATCCTTCAGCCTCATTCTCTTTTTTCTGCTTCTTTTCTTCTTTATTTGTATCCTCTTTCAACTCTTTACCCTTGAGATCCTGAGCGTCTTCATTTTTATTTTTCTTTCTTGCCATTCAATCCCCTCTTTTTCCCTTATCAACAACAGAAAAATTAAATCTTTTGCGGGTATGTTGAAAGTGGAATAAATCAGGTTTTTATGAAGGGTATAACCGCAAAAACCTTGGCGTCGGCAACGAGATTGTCGATTCTGCAGTATTCATTTGGCTGATGGGCAGTGTTATCTACTGTGCTCCACACAGCAGTCTGAAAACCAGCTTTTCTGAAAAACGCACCACATGTATTGCCCCCCATCCCGTAAACACCGGCTTTTACTCCTCTTGCTAATTCAAGAGCTTTTTTGAGGACTCTTACAACTTCAGAATTTTCATCTGTGGGGGGAGAGGATTCTTTCTGTACTACTTCAACCTCAATTCTTGCTCCGGATTCCTTTTCGAATTTCTCCTTTTCCTCCTCAACAAGGGATACTACATCATCAGGGTTGTACTCGGGTATAATTCTGCAGTCCATGTAACTGATGTCGAGTCCGGGGATTGTATTTACATTGTCAACATTTTTCTCTCTTTTTGTTGGTTCGAAGGTCGATCGGGGGGGAGAAAAGAGGTTGTTTTCAGCGTTGAATTTTTTATTGAGGACCTCATCAATCCTTATAAGGAAGTTCATGGCTAATCTACTTGCATTCAATCCTTTTTCAGGTGTACTCGCGTGGGTCTGCTTCCCGAAAACGGAAAATCTCATCCAGAGGATGCTTTTTTCTGCAATTTCGACCATATTACCTGCAGGAGTCCCACCATCTGGCACAACAATCAGATCATCTTTCTTGAAAATTTTCCTTTTCAAAAGATCTTGTATTCCATATTTGCTCCCGGTCTCCTCATCTGAAACGAAAACAAGACCAAATGTATATTCAGGCTGGTAATTTAGCTCGAGTATTGCTCTTCCGGCAATTAAGGATGCAACAAGGCTCTGACCGTTATCCTCGCTACCTCTTCCATATATTTTTCCATCTCTGATAACTGCTTTGAAGGGTGGAGTGGTCCAGAGCTTCTCATCACCTTCAGGAACGACATCCATGTGACTGACAATCCAGATTGTCCTTTTCCTGTATCCCTTTATTTTTGCAATGATGTTGGGTCTGACACCTCCAAGAGCTCTCTCGTCTTCAACATCTACTCTCTCAACATCAAATCCATCGAGGTATTCCATTATTTTCTCTGCCTTGGCTAACTCTCCTTTCCCACCAGAATCAGGGCTGATTGCAGGTATTTCTATGAGCTCAGAAAGAAGTTTTACTCCATGATCTGAAAGCTCCTCTACTTTTGATTTCAAATTCTTAATCTCATACATACTATCAACCAGTTCAGGCTCTGAGCATCTGTTCTATCCTGCTCTCAAGGCGATTGATGAATTCTATTGTTCCGGAATCTTCGGTTTTTTCTTTCAGGATCTTAAGCTCTGTTTTTACGGGAGCGAGAATTCTGAAGAGCTCCTCCTCGCTCTTTCCGTTAGCATTGTTTACTATTTCTTCAAGCATATCTACCTTTTTTCTCGCTACAAAATCCTTTCTAAGCTCTTCTTTTATTTTCTTGAAAAGCTCAGCAATTTTCTTTCCCTCTTTTGTAAACCTGACTTTTCTTACTCTCCCTTTGAACTCACTCTCAATCAGCGCGTTTTCCTCGAATTCACTTAACACCTTTGAGATATAGCTGTAAGGAGAGCCAACATCCTTTGAAATTCCAAGGGGGTAAGCCTCCTCCCCCTTCTCCTCAGCTTCCAGGATTTTCAGCATTATATCGACTGTTTTTTCGTGCAAAAACATTTTTTCGAGACTCAACCACTTACACCTCCCTTATTAATCTTTGATTTATGGTCTGGAGCAGAAAACTCCTCATTTGTGAAATCTTTTGTACTCTATGATGCTAATTTTCAGCCACTCTGAATTTTATGATAATAAACTTTTTGGAAATGCTTCAGCTCTTGGAATGACTTAAATTTGAAGAAAGTATCTGAGTTTTTTCTTCTAACTTTGGCACCTTTTTAATTGAAAATTCGAATTTCGTCAATAGTTTCTCAATTCAATAAAAATTTATACTTCCAAAGCTCGAAATTATACATGAGCAAGCTTCTGGTGATAATATCCAGCGGAAAGGAGGCTAAGGAGAAAGCACTGACGGGTGTGATGTTTGCTGCAAACTCGATGAAGTTCAAGTGGGCAGAAAGTGTTGAGATTGTTTTCATTGGGCCGTCTCAGGATTTGCTTGTTGAGGATAAGCATTTTAGAGAAGCAGTAACCTCTTCTATCGGAGAGTATAAGCCCTTGGTCTGCAAATTCATTGCAGATTCAAAGAACCATCCCAGAGAAAAGCTTGATTTTGCAAGGGTGGAATATGTGGGAAGCATGATTAACGAACTCATCAGTGAAGGCTACATTCCCCTCGTTTTTTAAATTAGAATCAACTTTTCTTTATTTTTAATCAACTTTGTCGGATAAGTTTATATAGCAAAACATTTCAAAGGTGGCTGCATGAGGGATATGAGAATAATAGCTGTGCTGCTTCTCTTGCCCTTGCTCCTTGTGGGATGTGTAGCCCAACCAGAAAAAGCTCAGGTTAAAACAGAGAATCAATCCTACCCGATAACAGTTGTGGATGACTTCAACTTTTCAGTAACGATCGAAAATAAGCCTGAAAGAATAGTCTCTCTTGCACCGAGTAACACTGAAAACCTCTTCGCCATCGGTGTTGGAGATAAGGTTGTAGCGGTCACAGATTTCTGTAATTACCCGCCTGAAGTGAAGAATATAACAAAAATTGGTGGATTTACAACGATTGACATTGAAAAAGTCGTATCATTGAATCCCGATTTGGTTGTGGCGTCTGAGGGAAATGGACAGCAGAATGTTGAAACCCTTAAAAATCTTGGATTGACTGTGGTAGCTTTCAGTCCAAAATCCATTGATGATATAAAGAAGAACGTACTTCTGCTTGGCAGAATAACTGGGGAGGAAGAGAATGCAAGCAAACTCGTAAACTTCATTGATGAAAAAATTGCAAGCAGCAGGAATGAATTTGAAAGAAAGCCAAAGGTGGTTCATATACTATGGCATGAACCGATATGGGTCAGTGGATCAGGCACCTTCATTGACGAAATCATATCCATTGTAGGGGGAGAAAATGTTTTCTCAGATCTTAAGGGCTGGAAAGCTGTGAGTAAAGAAGATATAATCAGCAAGAATCCGGATATAGTTCTCGTTAGCTCAGGGTCAGGCATGGGTGGAGAGGGGAATGCAACCTATGAATTTGTGGTGAGCGAGCTTGACATTGATGCAGTTAAGGAGGGAAGAGTTTACATAATTGATGCAGATCTGATTTCCAGACCTTCTTACAGGATTGTTTATGCTGCTGAAAACATCTCCGACATCTTGAGACAGTTCAGTGCCGAGGAGAGGTAGAAAAAAGAGAAGGTAAAATTAATAATAAATTATCCTATTTTTTTCTTTATGGACAGGCTTAGAGAAGTTCTTCTTGAAGACTCTTTCAGAAAGTATCTTGGAGCAGAAGTTGAGGAAATAAGGGATGGCTATGCCAGAGTGAGAGCAAAGGTAAAACCGGACTTCCTTAACTTTCATGGTGTGGCTCATGGGGCGTTTATCATGTCCGTTGCAGATTTTGCTTTTGCAATAGCTGGAAATTCCGACAACATCAGGAGGATGGCAGTGAATATAAGCATGGATTTCTACTCTTCTGCAACTGAGGGCGAGGTTCTTGTTGGAGAGGCAGAGCGGATAAGTGGGGGCAGGAGGATTGGCTTTTATGAGTTGAGGGTCTACAGGGGTGGGGAAATCATTGCAAAGGGGAGTGCAATAGTTTATGGAAGGGGTGAGATGATTTTAAAAGATGATTGAATTGTGGATAAGGTTACTGGTATCTCTTTTCTTAAAAATCGCTTATTTCCTTGCCACTTGCTACCAAAGGACAAAATACCGAATGATTTATATTGATAAAATTTGAATGAAGTTCATGCGAGTTGGCATCATCGGAGTTGGTTGTACGAAGTTTGGGGTTCATGAAAAAACAATTCAGGAGCTGGCTTTTGATGCTGTTAAGGAGGCTATTGAAGATGCTGATATATCACGCGAAGATATCGACATGAGTGTTGTTGGAACCTCAAACACAAGAGGATATGAACTCATGCCTGCGGTCCCGATCAACGAATACTGTGGTTTTGCCGGAAAAGGTCCAATCAGAGTTGAAGCTGCATGTGCTACCGGTAGTGCGGCATTATATACTGCTTATTCAAGTATAGTTTCTGGAATGGCTGACATAGCAGTAGCAATAGGTGTTGAAAAGATGACTGAGCTCAATACTCCAACTTCTCTGGCTGTTGGAGGAAGAAGTGGGAGTTACCTCTGGGAGTTTCACCAGTATGGAACTACATTTCCTGGTTATTATGCGATGCACGCATCAGCCCATATGGCAAAATACGGCACAACTTCAGAGCAGCTTGCAATGGTGGCTGTAAAGAATCACAGAAATGCTGCAAAGAATCCAAAAGCACATTTTCCGAAGGAAATAACGCTTGAGAAGGCAGTATCTTCGAGATATGTAGCATATCCCCTCAAGCTTTTTGATTGCTGTCCTATAAGTGATGGAGCAAGTGCAGCGATCCTTGCTTCGGAGAAAAAGATCAAGGAGCTTGGAAAGGAGGCTGTGTGGATTGAAGGTATAGGCTACTCCTCTGATACTGCAAATGTGACGAAGAGGAGCGACTATGCTGGCTTGAAAGCAACCGTTGAGGCATCAAAAATGGCTTACAAAATGGCTGGGATTGAAAATCCACTGAAAAGCTTAGATGTAGCATGTTTGCACGATTGCTTCACAATAGCAGAGATAATGGCGTATGAGGATCTCGGTTTCTGTAGAAAGGGTGAGGGAGGAAAGTTTGTTGAGGAGGGAAGAAGTGATTTTGGAGGAGACATTACTGTAAATACATTTGGTGGATTGAAAGCCAAGGGACACCCACTTGGAGCGACCGGGCTTGCAATGATTTATGAGGCTGTGAAGCAGCTCAGAGAGGAGGCTGGAGATCTTCAGGCCGATCTGGAGAACTACAAGGCTTTGACTCATAACATAGGTGGAACCGGACATTTCGGATGGGTGTTCGTACTGGGGGTGTAAGGATGATTATAGAAGGTAGAGAGCTTGTTTTCAAGCACAACATCCCTGTTACAAGAGTGGAAAAATACTGGAAAGGGCTTGAAGAAGGCAAAATTTACGGAACTGTATGTAAAAGTTGTGGGGCTAAGTACTCCCCACCCCAGGCGGACTGCAGTCTCTGCTACTCAGATGATATGGAATGGGTTGAGATAGGGGGAGAGGGAGAAGTTGAGTGTATGACAGAGCAGCATTCATTCCCGGCAGGCTTTGAGTTCCTGAAAGAGTCGTATATCATAGCTGTTGCCAGATTTGGGGATTTCAAAGTTGTTGGATGGGCTAAAGATAAGATCTCCGTTGGAGATAAAGTGGTGGCAGAAACCGGGAAAGATGAGACTGGAGTCTGGAAAGTTTATTTCAGAAAGGTGTAGGTTATGGATGTGGATAAGGTTAAGTTTGGGATAGAAGGACCGAATTCCCCATGGGAGGCAATTCTTGACATAGCAACCTACTGTGATAAGATCGGACTTGATTCTTACTGGATGCCGGATCATCTGGTAGCGACGGGAGTGAAGAGGTGGGATGCACTTGAAGCATGGGCAGTTCTGAGTGCCCTGGCTGTTAAAACGGAAAAAATAATGCTCACAAGCGGTGTGAGTGATACTTACCGTTATCATCCAGCTGTTCTGGTTCAAAAAGCCAACACTCTTGATATACTCTCTAAAGGAAGAGCAATGCTGGGGATAGGAATTGGAGAAGCTATGAATCTCGTTCCTTTCGGCATAGAGTACGATAAACCTGTTGGTAGAACAATTGAGGCACTGGAGATTATAAAGAAGCTACTTGAAGATGATTTTGTTGACTTCGAAGGAAATTATTACAAGTTGAAACAGGCTTTTGTACATCCCAAACCTGTTCAGCAACCACACTATCCGATTTATGTGGCAGGAAGCTCTCCGAGAACCATGAGGATGGTTGGGAGATATGCTGATGGCTGGCTTCCCGCAAACCTCTCTGTGGAGAAGTATGCTGAGGGAAGAGAGGCTGTGATGAAGGCAGCGAGAGAGGCGGGAAGAGATGCTGAGAAAATTGACATGGCTCACTTCATGTACGGTGTTCTTGCAAAGGACAGAGATGAAGCAAGGGAAAAGGCAATGCTTCCCGCAAAACTCCTTCTTTTAACGAGACCAAGAATTATCGAAGCTATGGGTTTCGAACCACCAACATATGATTTTGAAATGACCTTCAATCTTGTTTTTCCAAGAGACGCTAAAGCATGGTTTGAGGAGGCTAAGAAGCTACCGGATGAGGTTGTGGAGAAGTCTCCAATTGTTTACGGCAGTGTTGATGACTATATCGAGAGGTTCGAGGAGTATTACAAGGTTGGCTGCAGACACTTTGTGATGAACTTTCAGGTACACTTCAAAGCCTTAAAGGAGTGTGTGGATCTCTATCAAAAGGTTGTAGAGTATTTCAGAGAAACATATTGAATTTTTTTATTTAAATTTTTTATTTTATATTTTAGTGCAACAACTCCTCTTAAAGCTGATTTAGGAACTCCTCACTTTTCATTATCCTGAATGCGGGCATCCCTCTAAAACTTTTCACGATAAAGTCATGGATCTCTTTTTTATGTGAGGCACAGCAGTCCTCGAGAATGATTGCCCTGAAATCGTTGCTAACAGCATCGAAAGCTGTTGCAAGAACACAGACATGGGTGTTAATTCCTGCAATAGCTACAGTATCCACCCCAAGCTCCCTGAGTGTGATGTCAAGATCGGTTCTGAAAAAGGCACTGAATCTCCTTTTTTCAAGCACGATGTCACCTTTTTCAGGTGTGAGGGCGTCGATAACCTCAACCCCATTTGTTCCCCTCACTGCATGTTTTTTCATGAAATTGAATATCCAGTCTGACTCAATGTAACTGTCGTTTGCATAAATAACAGGGATTTTCAGTTCTCTGCATTTTTCAGCTGTTTTTTTGATGGTGGGAATTATCTCTGTATGGTTCTCGTTGAAAAATGGTTCATTCCCCTTGATCATATCAACAATAATCAGGGCAGGTCTCATTGGAAAAAATTGATGAAGGTTTAATTTATCTTTTTCCTTATTTTGAAAACTGGCTGTATAAAGCCCTTAGAGTCTTCTCTTGTCCTGCACTCGCTTTGCCTTCCCTTCAAATCTTGGCAGCGTTTCTGGCTCCAGTATTTCAACCCTTGGTCTGACATTCAGATGTGTTCTCAGATGCTCTGCGACCCTGCTTTCAAGCTCTCTAAGTCTATCCTGTGAACTGTAGTCTTTTGAGTAATCTGGGTTTATCTCAACCTGAACTATCATTGAGTCAATACCCTTCTCGTCTCTCTCCAGAATTATCTGATAATGCTCTGCCACCTCGGGAAGGAGCATGAGAGCATACTCTACCTGACTTGGAAAGACATTCACACCCCTTATAACGAACATATCATCGCTCCTTCCCATGATTCTATCAATTCTGGGATGTGCTCTTCCACACTCACATTTTTCTGCTATCATTGCTGTTATATCTCCGGTTCTCCATCTGATCATCGGCATTCCCTCTTTTCCAAGCACAGTGACAACAAGCTCCCCTTTTTCTCCTGGTTCAAGTTGCTCTCCCGTTTCCGGGTTAATGATCTCGATTATGTATATGTCTCCCCAGAAGTGGATTCCTGACTTGGCATAACATTCAGTAACAACAGGACCCCCGATCTCAGAAGTACCGTAAACATTTATAGCTTCAATTCCTGTTTTATCTTCAATTCTCTTTCTTGTCTCCTCACTCCAGGGTTCGGCACCAAAGAATCCAATCTTCAGTTTTGTGTCTCCCTGAATTGATAAACCTGCCTTCTCAGCATATTCTGCGATATATATCATATATGATGGGGTGCATGCAAATACTGTACTTCCAAAATCTCTCATCAAATCAAGCTGTCTTTGAGTGTTTCCAGAAGATATGGGAACGACAGTGGCTCCGATTTTCTCTCCAGCGTAGTGGAATCCAAGTCCTCCTGTGAAAAGCCCGTAACCATAGGCTATCTGCATTACATCCTCTTTTCTTACCCCTGCCGAGTACAGACCCCTCGTAAGACTCTCAGTCCACAGTTCTAAATCCCCCTCTGTGTAGCCAGTAACAGTGGGTTTTCCTGTTGTACCGCTCGATGCATGAAGTCTTACGATCTGGGATAGTGGAATGGCAAACAGTCCGAAGGGGTAGTTATCTCTCAAATCCTGTTTTTTAACGAAAGGAAACTTTGTTATATCATCAAGACTCTTGATATCTGATGGCTCGATATTCTCTTTTTTGTAGAGTTCTCTGTAAAATGGAGAATATCTGTAGGCTATCTCAACTGTTTGCCGGAGTTTTTTGAGCTGATATTCCTGCAGTTCCCTCTCAGACATTTTTTCAGCAAAAGGATTCCAGTACACAATCCACCTCCAATTAAATTATTAATCATGTGTTACAAAGTAAGATTATAAATACTTTTTTGCTGATTTTGTAAACAAAAAACCCTCTACCGTTAAACAAGGTAAACTCAATAAATAAATAGTTATTGAATTAAATCTATCAGACTGTTATTTTGAAAATGCGACATCTGAACTCAATTTTTTCGGGCAAATCTGAGAAAATTTCATTGATTTTTTTAACTCTTTCTTCGTAGGCCATTTTCGGAAAAAGAGCGTTTGACATTGCAGGTACAAAATAGAAATCTTTCATAAACTCTCCATTTACCTGGTAGTGAACTGAGAGTACTTCAGCTCCAAATTCATCTACAAACCTGTCTATTTTCTCGGATGGATATACTTCTCTGTGTCGCAGTCCATATCTCTCAACGATCTTCTCCTCTCCTTCGTAGAAACCAACCAGGTAAGAGCCAAGAATAACTCCACCATCCTTTGAAACCCTGATTGATTCCCTGACCGCCTTTTTTGCATCGGGGATCAAGAATATTGATGCATTGAAAAGCACACCATCAAAAACTTTATCTCTGAAGGGGAGATTCTCGGCATCACCCACAAGAGCTTTCTCAATTTTTCTGATGGCGATTCTCACCATCTCGGGTGACACATCCATGCCAACAAGTTCAAGATTCGGTGCAACATCCTTCATTATCCCTGTTCCACATCCTGCATCCAGAAACACTCCACTCTCAACCCCACCAAAGTTCATCATTTCTCTGGCAAGTGATTTAAAAAATCCATATTTTTCTTCGAACTCCTCGTATCTTCCTGTACTCTGGCTGAAGTTTCGCATTATAATTTTCTTTACATTTACCATTACAGACCTCTCCTTAATTAACCTCCGGCTATGGATGGGAATATTATAATGCTGTCCTCATCTCTGACCTTAACCTTTTTCATTTCTTCAGCCCTGATAAGCCTTCCGTTAAGGGAAAAATTGTAAAAAATATCCTTAATCTCCTCTCTCGCATCGGGAAACCTTTCTGCAATGATTTCTTTAAGCTCTTCGAGAGTAATCTCATCTCCTATTTTAATCTCAATTTCTTTTCCAATTTTTTCAGCGAGTATTGAACTGAGAATTCTTATTCTCATCAGACTCTTCCCGATTTAAGTGCTCTCAGGTATCTCTCAATAGTATTTCTTTTTATCCTCTGGTTTGCAATTGAAACATCCAAGTATTCAATGGCTTTTGTTGAGCAGAACTTAACACACCTCGGCTCACCATCGCAGAGATCACATTTTATTGTTTTACCGGAAACAGGATCTATCAGTGCACCACCTATGGGGCATGATATTACGCATGTTCTGCACCCCATGCATTTAGTGTAATCGATAATTTTTGCTCCATGTTCATTCTCGTAGATTGCATTGACGGGGCAAACCAGAACGCAAACGGGCTCATCACACTGCATACAGATTATCGGAAGTTCGATCCCATCGAGAGGATCTCTTATTATGGTTATTCTCGATCTCGACGGATTCACAACCTTCTCGTGGTAGAGGGAGCAGACCATCTCACAATCCCTGCACCCTGTACATTTATCTGGATCGATGACAAAGGTTTTCATCACTCCACCTCCGGAAAGTTCTTTTCTGGCATGCCTATTTCGAGTTTGCTGAGGGTTTCATCGGTTGGGATTCCATCATCATTCCAGCCGTGTTGTCTGTAATATTCGGCGAGCATCTCCTCATATTTTTCCCTGTCGAGTTTCCTTCCCTTCATAAAGGGCAAACCTCTTGGATTTGCTTCTTCAAAGAACCTCGCTGGAGGGTAGTCATCCTTTTTACCCATTCCATTCAGAATGTTGAACATCCGTTCCATTGTGTAATTTCTCTCCCCTATCTGCATCAGTTCTTCCTTGGAGAACTTCATCCCGGTTGTGTATTTCAGGAGGGGTATGTACTCATCATATTGCGGGCAGTGAGGGCAGTTGAAGGTGGACTGGAACTTGCAGACTCCGAGGGAATCAACAATATTGAAGTAAAGTTCAAACCACCAGACAAGAATCCCCTTTGTTTCATAAGCTGTAAAGTCACTTTTTATTTTATATCCAATGAGTTTCTCCAAGAAGTCCTCAGGGAGCTGGAAAAGATCGATGGCAGGTCTGCTTCTCAGATGATCCGCACCTCTTGTTGAGGTTGCAATGCCGAGAGCAAAGCTGGGAACTCCCCTTTCATCTGTATGGAGATCAGGATGACCCTTCACATGAATTGCGTAGTATTCTGATCCCTCCCCAAATTTCTTTGAAGCCTCAATAAAGCCGTTAGCGAGTATATCACCTATACCTTCCCGGTTCACTATCATTCTGGCAAGCTCAAGCACTGCATCCTGATCACCCCACTGAAGTCTGAAGCCAACATCCTTCTCTGTCAGAATCTCTCTCTGATAAAGTTCGAATGCCCAGGAGATAACTGCCCCCAGTGAGAGATTATCGATTCCCCACTTGTTGCACTCATCATTTCCTTTTATAACAAAATCCCAGTCGTAGCATCCGACAAGAGTTCCAAAGCTTCCCATCATCGTATATTCAGGACCTTCAGCAACTACTCCGGCATACTTTCCCCTGTCGATTTTAACCCTGTGTCTGCAATGAACACTGCAACCCATACACGCAACATGCTTTATCATGTATTTCTGAAGATTTTCAGCTTCGAGAGGCTCTCCCTCACTTCCTGGAGTGTTGTACTGCCAGTTCTTTGTTCCTATAAAACCTGTTGTGTAGGATACATCATATAACAGTGGAGTTCCAAGTCTGCTGAGCGTTTTAGCCCACTTCGTGCTCAGAACCTGTTCGTTCATTTGAAGTGCATACTCCATGAATTTTTCGGGATCGCTGACTTCCAAATCAATCAATCCCCTGCATGCAATTGCCTTCAGATTCTTTGAGCCCATAACAGCTCCTGTACCACCTCTACCACCTGCATTTTTGTTACCATTCATCACATTGGCGAAGTAAACTCTTTTCTCTCCCGCTTTCCCAATGACCATTGATTCAACCCTCTCATCTCCGATCTCCTCCTTTATTGCCCTCTGTGTTTCGTGAGTATCCAGTCCCCAGAGGTGCTTGGCATCTCTTATCTCAACTTCTCCATCGCTCAGAAATAGATAAACAGGCTTCTCTGCTCTTCCCCTTATCACAAGATGGTCAAAACCAGAATACCTCATTTCCGGGCCAAAGGCTCCTCCCATATTTGCGTCTCCAACTCCATTGGTCATCGGGCTTTTTGTTGAAATCTGGGTTCTTCCTGTGCCAAGCATTGGCATCCCGGTGAGAAGCCCTGCTCCAACAACAAAAAGATTTTCAGGATCAAAGGGCTTGACATCAGGTGAAACATTGTTGTAAATGTAGTACCAGTTCAATCCCCTGCCGCCAAGGTGTTTTTTTCTCAGTTCGAGAGGAATATCTCTGGTAACAACTTTTCCCTTTGAAAGATCGATAAAAGCAACCTTACGATTCAGAACCATAAAACCACCTTCATGCGGGACCCTGAACTTTGGGCTGTTCGGGAGTTACCCATGAAATTCTCCATTTGCTCCCACAGTGATGACATTCTGCTATCTCGTTCCCTTTTTCAACCTCAAATCTGTTCCTGCAGTTAAGACACCTTGCCTGAAATTTTTCCGCCATTGATTTAACATAGTAAAACAATATTATAAATCTTTCCCAAAATTGTAATTTTAAAGTGGTTATTTTAGTAACATTGTAACATAATAGCCTGTTATGAGTTTCCAGCAAGAGCAAGATTATGAAGCCTGCTCCAGTTTCTGAAGGATTGAGGCCGTCTGACAAAAAGCTTTTTGTCTTTCACAGGTACTCTTTTTTTTATCAGAAACTGAATCAAGCCAGAGAGGCTTAAATCTGAATGAATTCCTGCAGATTGAAAACCTGTAAGAAAATCTCCGTCAAAGTAAGCTCTTCTGAAAATTTTCCCCCCTCTGAAAGTTTCTGAATCTCCCTCCATCTTTCCAACCGAGAGAACCGGCACATCTGATTTTTTAACAATGTTCATTCTTATCGAGCCCTCATGGTAGACATTGCCTCCAGCCATGTTTGTTCCTGCTATTTTTCCCTGGGTTACTGCTGATGTCCAAGTTGGAGTTAAACAGAATGTACCGAAGACATCCTCTGCTTCGGCAACATCTCCTGCAGCAAATACACCTTCTTTTGAACTCTCCATCCTCCTATCGACAACTACTCCCTGTCTAATCCTTATACCCTCCATCTCAGGTAAATTGGGTGTAACACCTGTTGAGAGTACGGCAAGGTCAACTTCAATCTCATCTCCCGCTATGAGTGATTTTACCTTCTTCTCCCCTGTAAATTCCTCAACCTTTCTGCCGGTGATTATCTCAACACCCAGTCTTCTGAACTCACTTTCCACCATTTCTGCAATTTCCTCATCGACTATGCCCGGAAGAACTCTCTCCATCATCTCAATAACGAACACTTTCAGTCCAAGTTCTGTCAGTGCATAGGCAATTTCAAGTCCCACAGGACCTGCTCCAACAACGGCAGCCCTCTCAGATTCTCTGGCAACCTCTTTTATTCTGGCAGCATCACCGAGTGAGTGGAAGGTGAATATGTTCTCTTTGTCAATTCCAGGAACCGGAGGGCGGAAGGGCTTTGAACCAGTGGCTATCAGCAACCTGTCAAACCCTATTTCTTCCCCGTTGTTCAGGGTTACCGAACTGTCTCTCACCTGTTTTATCTCTCCTTTTATAAACTCCAGTTTTAATTTCTCAAAAAAGTCTTTTTCAACTATGTGGAGTTTGGATTCGTCTTCCCCCAGCAGATAATCAGCAAGAAAAACCGGTGTGTAGGGGTCGTCCTTTGAAATTATCACGATTTTTCCTTTTTTGTCCAGTTTCCTGATGGCTGAAGCCGCATTTATCCCCGCCCCTCCACATCCAGCAATAACATAATCCATGGGGAAAATAAATTTTAATTAATTAAAGATTTTTCCCGGAGTTCTTTGCTGAGTAAATCAATCCATTAAGGACAGTTCTGTATGGGTATGAGAATACAAGATTGTCTTTGTAAAACTCAGTTAGGTACTTGTAGTCTCTATCCTTTTCGATGAGTTTTTTGTTTAGCTCGTCAATATCTCCACCCTTCTCAACGACCTCTTTTGTCACATCGATCCATAGATCAGTCTTCTCTCTCGCAACTCTCAGCAAATCAGGTTCAGAAAATCCGAAGTGACAGTAAGCGATTTTTGTGGGCTCTAAGGACTCTATTATATCGAAGGTCTGCATGACATCGTTCCTGACAAGGGGTGGTATTGGGGAGGTTAAAATCAGCTTGCCATGGAGATACATACCTATGCTTTCCCCCGATAGAAGCACTCTGGAATTTTCCAAGAAAAAGGATATGTGGTGCACTGCATGGCCTGGGGTGTAGATGACTGTCAGCTCTTCTTTTCCAAGGTTAAATCTCTGCCCATTCTCGACGGTTATTATTCTATCAGCATCGACAGGTTCTGGCTCACCATATATATCTGCAACTTTTCCAAGAGCCTCAAGAGAGGATTTCCAGAGCTTTTCAGGATTAATTATGTGTCTGGCTGCTTTCGGGTGTGTGATAATTTTGGCATCCCTGAACTCCTTCGCTATCAGGGCAGTAGCCCCTGCATGGTCAACATGTACATGGGAGAGGGCGATGTAATCTAACTTTCCAATCTCTTTCAAAGAGTTCATCACTTCACCAACAACGCAAGGAGGTCCCGGATCTGATAAAACGACTTTCTCATCATCTATTAAAAAGCAGCTGAGAAAGTTCTCCATTCCTGCTACAAGAGTGTCTATACAGTAAACATTCTTCAACCTGCTATGAATCATAAAAAGTTTCAGGAAAAAGAATATAAAAATACTGCTATTCAGCCCAAGGTCGTGTAACCACCACTGATGCTTATGGTCTGCCCAGTTATGTACTCTGACTCATCTGCAGCGAAGAAGAGTACACCATTGGCAATATCCTCCGGTTCTCCGAGTCTTCCTCTTGGGTAGGCTTTGATGAGTTTTTCTTCCCCACCAACTCCTTTCAGGAAGCTTTCCACTCCTGGAGTTTTTGTGACTCCTGCTGCGATGTTGTTTACAGTTATGCCATATCTCGCAACTTCCTTAGCCAGAGCTTTTCCGAAGCCTATAACAGCAGCCTTCGCTCCCGAGTAAACTGCGAGGAAAGGCTCACCAATTCTTCCAGCATCAGATACAATATTTATGATTCTCCCATATCTGTTCTCGATCATATCGTTGATAACAGCCTTGCAGCAGTTCAGTGTGCCTATGTAGCAGACTCCTATATCCTTCTGCCAGTCTTCTGGGCTTGTATCCTTGAAGAGCTTTATTGTCCAGTAACCTGCGTTGTTTATGAGAATGTTAATACTTCCGAGTTCGCTTTTCACCTTTTCCACCATTCTTTCTACTTCCCCAAGTTTTGTTATGTCTGCCTGTACGGCAATCGCATCACTTCCCATGGATTTTATCTCCTCGACAACACTACTTGCGGACTCGAGATTCAGATCATTGACAGCTACTCTTGCTCCTTCCTTTCCAAATGCAAGAGCTATAGCCCTTCCAATTCCTCTTCCTGCCCCTGTGACAAGAACAACTCTGTCCTTAAATCTCATTCTATCACCAACAATAATCTGACAATTTCCATAAAAATTTAATGGTTTATTCTGATAAATTTGTGGAAGGTAATCAAATTTCAAAGTAGAGCTTTTCAACCTCACCTATCGAGCTTCTGTCACCCTCTTTCACGAATTTTCCTTTTACAAGGACTGCAACCTTGTCTGCCAGCTCCATTGCCATTTTTACATTTTGTTCAACCATCAGAATCGAAATGTCCATTTCACTCTTCATTTTGATGAGGGAATCTTTTATCTTCTCCACGAGTATTGGAGCGAGTCCCATGGAAGGCTCATCGAAAAGAAGTAAACTCGGACTCGACATCAGAGCTCTTCCAATAGCAACCATTTGTTGCTCTCCACCACTCGCTTTTTTGGCTATGTGCATCCTCCTTTCTCTCAGCCTTGGAAAAAGATTGTAAACCATTTCAAGCCTCTCCTCTCCATTGCCCTCGATGGAACCCATGAGAAGATTATCCTCAACTGTCATGTTGGGAAACAGCTTTCTCCCCTCCGGGCATATCGCAATACCTCTCTTTATTCTCTCATGAGTCTTCAAAGCGGTAATATCTTCTCCTTTGAATCTAATTGTCCCCTCTGTGGTTACAAGACCGCAAATGGATTTAATCAACGTTGTTTTTCCAGCTCCATTTGGCCCGAGTATCGTGAAAGTTTCCCCCTCTTCTATTTCGAAGCTCAATCCCTGTAAAATTCTTGCTTTATCATAATATGCCTTCAAATTCTCAACTTCAAGTATCTTCATCTAACCACCTATGTAAGCCTCAATTACTCTTGGATCATTCACGACCTCTTCAGGGGTACCTTCACAGAGAACAGTTCCGGCATTCAGACATATCACTCTCTCTGCATTGTTGAAAAGCTCCCTCAGCTTGTGCTCGATTATCACCATGGTAATCCCGAACTCTCTTAGCCTTTCAATCACTCTGTGGAGTTCGAGACTCTCTCTTGGACTCAAACCAGAAAATGGCTCATCAAGCAGAACGACTCTTGGTTTTGTAGCAACTGCAAGTCCGATTCCAAGCTTTCTGAGTTCACCCTGTGGCAGATCTCCGGCTCTTATATCTCTTTTATCCCAGAAACCGAACTCTTTCATCACTTCCATACTATCCGGATTAACAGTAATGAAGTTCTCAAGAACACTCATGTCTTTGAAAACCCTCATAATCTGGAATGTTTTGACAAGACCGAGACTCACTATTTTGCTGGGTCTCAATCCGGTGATATCTCTACCATTGAAGATTATCTTCCCTGATGTTGGTCTCATCTCTCCTGAGATTACATTGAAGAGAGTCGTTTTTCCAGCTCCATTTGGCCCAATGATACCGAGAATCTCCCCCTTTTTTACTTTAAGGTTCACATTGTCGAGAGCTACGAGTTCTCCAAACTTTTTTGTAACATTTTCCACTTCCATTATTATCATTAATTATTGTTGAATAGTCGGAATATTTAAGTATTGCTTATATTAATTACAATTAATGATGAGAAAATTGTTGGTACTGGTGTTTTTGGGACTGCTGTTGCTTGGATGTGCCCAGCCATCCCCACCTACTACACCCACACCAACCAAAACTCCTGAAGCAACACCAACACCACCGCCATTTGAGGGAAAGAAAGAAGTGGTTATCGGAGTTATAGGTCCAATGGCACTTCCTGAAGGAACATCGGAGAAAAATGCCGCTCAGCTTGCTGTAGATGAGATTAACGATCAGGGAGGCATTCTTGGATTACCTGTGAAACTTGTTGTTGGAGACACCAAACTGAATCCTGATACAGCTGCTTCGGAATTAAGGAGACTTGCAACTGTTGAAAAGGTCGATATGGTTACTGGAGGATTCTCAAGTGGTGTAATGCTTGCGATGATGGAGGTCATGGCTGAAACCAAGACTGTATTTCTTGCTGATGCATCATCTCCAGCTCATCCCGCCAAGGTTGCTGAGGAGTATGATAAGTACAAATACTGGTTCAGAATCAGTCAGAACAATGGTACAACCTTTGCCTGGGATCTTGCAGCGATGATTGACTTCCTGAGGGAGAAAGGGGTCACGATTGAGAAGGTTTATGTCATAAGAGACGAACATATCTGGACCGATGCGGTGATGCAGGCACTTCAGCCAGAACTTGAGAAGAGAAATATTGAGATAGTTGCTGATAAGAAGGTTGGTAGAGGTTACACAGAGTATGATCAACTCCTTCTTGAGGCAAAAGACCTGCAGGCTGATCTGATCATGCCGATTCTTGCCATAGCAGGAACTGGAGATGTGCTGGCAAAATCATGGGGTGAACTTCAGATTCCAGCTCTGCTTGCTGGACACGATCTTGCAGCCATTGATTATCAGTTCTATGATAAGACTGATGGACTGGCAAACTACGAGATTTTCATAGCTGATGGTGGTGCTCTTGTCACAGCTCCGCCAACTGATATGTGTGCCAAATTCGTGGAGGCTTATAAAGCCAAGTATGGTCATTATCCGGAATCACATCAGGCTTATGGAGCATATGATGCAGTTTATGCATATAAGATAGCAGTTGAAGAGGCTTACAAGGCTGGAGAAAAGAATCCATTCGATCCTGATGTTGTTGTGAAATATCTTGAGAAGCATGACACAAAGAACCCGCTTGTTCTAACAAGAACCGTAGCCTGGTACAAGAATCACGCCCTTGTATGGGGTGATGATTTCGTCAGGAACTGGATCTCACAGTGGCAGGATGGGAAGCAGTACATAATCTCTCCATCAACAGTTGCTAATGGGGAGCTGAAGCTTCCACCATGGCTTGAATAATAAAATTTTTTTGTTATTATTTTTTCAATTTTTTCAATTTGAAAGCTAAATCTAAAATCCTTTTGCTTTATGCTAACATTTGACAAGCTCTATCAATTTATGAGGTTGTCATACCGGTTTGTTGCATCAATGAATTCGTCATGATTTTTCCCGAAATTTTTTTATTTTTTTGATGTGTTAAGACACATATGCTTGAATTAATCATGAAAATATTGATATATGGAACGGTTGTGAGCGGGATTTGGGCGCTTACAGCCTCTGGTTTTTCACTGATTTTCGGGATTGCAAGAATATTGAACTTTGCTCATGGTACTTTTTTCGTTCTTTCGGCCTATATGAGTATCGTTCTCATTAAGAACCTTGGATTGAATATCTTTATATCCTACGCAATTGCTGTGCTGTTTGTTGGGGTTCTGGGGGTGGTTGTTTATAAAGTCATGATGTCACCGATCAGGCATCATGAGGTAATGGTGATAATCGTAACCCTTGCCTTTGCGCTTCTGGTTGAGCAGGTACTTCTTCTGCTTTTTGGTGAGCATGGTAGGTCAGTACCTTCGTTTGTCAGTGGTTTTACAGAAATTGGGGGGGTTTTAATCACTTACAAGAGGATTGTAGTGTTTATCTTAGCTATCGCAGTTATATTTCTTCTTGAGTTTTTCATCAACAGAACAAGAACTGGGAAGATGATTACTGCCGCTTCACAGGATATTGAGGCGGCAATGATGGTTGGAATGGATGTTGAGAGACTTTTTGTTATAACAATGTTTGTCTCAGCAATCCTTGCAGGGTTTGCAGGTTTACTCTTTGCCCAGGTGTTCGCAGCCAGCCCGATATTTGCGGTTAAGTCACTGATATATGCCTTTGCAATTGTTATCTTAGGTGGGTTGGGAAGCGTTAGAGGGAGTATTATTGCCTCTTTCATTGTTGGATACCTCATAACAGCCTCGATAACCTTTCTTGGAGCGAGGTGGGCTGAGTTCGTAATGCTCGTTACGATTATCGGGATACTGGTCTTCAGACCAACAGGATTGTTCGGGGTGGAAGAATGACCATGAAACTGAGAGACAAGAGGGTTGTGGCAGTCGTTTTCCTTCTGATTATATCGATCTTAGCCCCTCTCTTTCTTCCTGACGCTTTTGTGTACCTCCTCGGAATGGCTTACCTCTTCGTAATAATGGTGGTCAGCTGGGACATAATAGTAGGATATACCGGACAGGTAAATCTTGGACACACGGTATTCGTTGGGATAGGCGCATACACGACCGCCCTGCTTCAGGTTCCATCGAGATTTGAGGGCACTTTTCTCCATCTGCTATCGACAATTCCACAACCACCGATTTACATTTCCATTCTGTTTGGCGGAGTTGCGGCTGCCTTTGTTGGGTTTGTAATTGGAATCATCACCCTGCGGCTCAAGGGCTACTACTTCGCTTTAGTAACAGCAGTTCTGCCTCTCGTATTCATTCAGTTTCTGTATGTATGGTCTGATATATTCGGGGGAGAAGAAGGATTCTCTGTAGGGCTTGAAAGAGCCATTGCTCCTGGTTCGGTGGGGAAATATTACATAGCTCTTTTTCTCATGGTAATCTCCGTGTTTATAATGTATGTAATTGTCAGAAGCTCGGTAGGATATAAGTTCAGGGCAATAAGGGATGATGAAATTCTTGCAGAATCGGTTGGAATAGATACCGTGAAATTCAAAGTACTTTCCTTTGTCACAAGTTCCTTTTTTGCCGGGATAGCAGGAGCTGCAATTGTGCATTACAGAATAACTGTAGGTCCAACCCTCTTCGACATACCATTGATGCTTATGATAATCCTCTCTGGAGTTATTGGTGGTCTTGGAACACTCTTTGGACCGGTTTTTGGTGGTTTTGTAATATATCTACTGAAAAACTGGTGGTTGAAGGGTTTAATGGGTATTTCGGAAGTTCTCCCGGTTAATGATGAAGTTATACTGTATATCATACTGATAGTACTCGGACTCACAGCCCCACAGGGAATCTGGAGATATGCTTCAAACTATATGAAAAAATACTTTGAAAAAGAGAGCTGAAGAGAACTCATTCAAGACTTTCCACATAAGCCTCTATTTGGGTTTTTGCCCTCTCCATGGACATTACTCTCGGGTCACACTGGGGGGCTTCGATAACCAGACTTGAAATCCCGAGTCTTTCATTGAGCGTGTCTGCAAGGGCTCGGGTTATCATTGAGGTTATTCTGCAGCCCGTATTCTCAAGGAGGAGCGCACCATCAACATCCGCTTTCCTTGCATTTCTCACAACTCCATCCATCATGTCGTAGGAGCAGTTGGTGAAATGCAGAGACCTTCTGACCATACTCTCAAAGGGTTTCTTTGAATCAACAAGATGGAGTGAAGCATTTACATAGAGGTTGATGGGGAAGGTTATACCAGTTCTTTCACAGTATTCGTAAAGTTCAAGAGAATGCCAGGGCATAATTCCAAAGGTGAGCAACCTGAATTTTTCATTCTCTGAAACACCCTCTCTCCTCTTTATTCTCTCTCTTATTATTTTGTGGGCTTTAAGGGAAAACTCGTAGGCGTAATCGCTGCCGAGAACAAAGAATCCCAGAAAGACCAGATCGGCAATCTCTCTCTGACTTCCTGGAGTGGGCTTTGACATCATCATCTCTGCAATCTCTATCAGAAGTTTTGAGGTCTTTTCAGAAGTGCTGAACACATCTCTGAATTTTTTATCATCCATTTCAGTATTGCAAATTCTCTCCATAAATTCAACGAGTTTCTGAAGTCTTGAGATTGTGTAATCAACATAACTCTGCTCGATTCTTTCAGGAATCTTGGTAAGTTCATCAATATTAGTTGCTGAGTCTTTTGTCCAGTATGGGTAGGTAACCGTGAATTTTGGTATGTTGAAAATCCTTGAGAAAATCTCTGACATCTCGTGGTGGGCAACACAGAGGGCTCTTGTATCTATTATAAAGTCCGGAACAGGCATCAGGGGCTTGGTTGCTTTTTCAGGAGTTAGTAAAGAGCCAAGAGTGGTTTTGAAGTAGTCACACAGGAAGTGGCTGTATCCATTACCCACCGCAGAGTCTATCAGATCGACAGATGAACCTCTGGCAGCACAGTAAGCTGAATACTGCTCTGGATAGGCAGAGATTACATCGAACACATAAATAAGTTCTGAGGGTGAAAAGGAAAAAAACCAGCCGACTTTTTTCCCCTCTTTCATCAGTCTCTCCTGCCTTTCAAGATGTTTCCTGAAAAGCTCTCTGTAAAGGTTTTTGTATCCCAAAGGATTCCATTCTGATTCAGACATCATATCACCCATAAGATTCGATAAAAGCCTCAATTCTTGTTGTATACTGCTCTGTTGTTACAGGAACATCCAGATCAAGAACCATCGTGGGAACATCCCTGAAAGCATCCATTGTGAAGGCACACTGATGACCACAGATTTCACACCCTCTGTCTCTCAGTATTATCAACCCCTCAGCTCTGCTTTCCTTAAACCTCGACATTATATATTCAATTCTCTCCTCAATGGAGGTTGAGGCGGATGTAAGCACACAGGCTGTTTGATTCAGGTAATTCTCCGCTATACCCTCAATTCCGTTATTCACCTGCTCTGCAGGGAAGGATGTGCAGAAGTCATCTGAAACAACTGCAATTCCCATCGACTCCATCATTTCAATCAGTGCTATATCGTGGAAGTCTGTGCCTGAGAGGTGGACTCTCATACTGTACTCTCCTCTTCCATCCCTTTCCTCAAGTTTTTCGATGAGCTTTTCAAGCAGAGGATTGATGTCCTCTTTGAGAAGGGATGTAGAAGACTGCATGATTTTCATCCATTCTGCTCCGCTTAACTTCGGTTTATCCTCCATCCTCATCGAGTTCAGCACTTCAAGCAATTCCCTGAATCTGTTGTAGATTGAAATCGAATATTCTATTCTTTCGTCATTAATTTCGGATTGGAGAAAGCCTGAAAGCTTTTCTGCAAATCTTTTGAGCTCCTTAACGAAAAACTTTCTCGAGAGATCGTCTCTCACATATGGTATCTGGATGAGGTAGGAAAACTCCGGTTTCAGATAAAAATTGTAGGCTGAAAAGAGGTGAATTTTCGTATCATCTGATGTACTGCTAACAACTCCATCAACAAAGTCGAACTTTCCACTCAGAGCATCCTCAAAGACCCTTTTGGCATAGTTACATATCCATCCAGGGATTTTGGCAGGGGCAAGTTCAAAATTCTCTGCAGTTCCAATAAGCCTTGAAGGAACAGCACCAGCAGCGTGTATGATCTCTTCTGGAACAGTGTTGCATAAAAGCCCTATTACAGCTTTACCATCTTTTTTGTAGGCTTTTATAAAGGATTTTGTGGAAAAATAGGAGTAAAGCTCCTGAATAAGTTCATGAGTCATCCTTACCTCTCCTGATCATTGCTTTTCCGAGCTTTTGCCTTCCTTAGCTCTTCCTCTCTCAGAACCCTTCTGAGAATCTTACCCACCGGGGATTTGGGAAGCTCATCCCTGAACTCGATTATTCTCGGAACCTTGTACTTTGCAAGATGCTGCTTTGCAAACTCAATTATCTCCTCCTCTGAGCTCTCCTCTCCTTCCTTCAGGACTATAAATGCCTTGACATTCTCACCTCTATAAGGGTCTGGAACACCTATCACTGCACACTCCTTCACTTTGGGGTGCGTGTATAGAACCTGTTCAACCTCGGCAGGGTATATGTTGTACCCTCCGGCGATAATCATGTCTTTTTTTCTATCAACAATGAAAACATATCCGTCCTCATCCATATACCCTATATCTCCTGTGTAAAGCCATCCGTCAATTATGCTTTCCTTTGTTCTGTCAGGATCTTTCCAGTACTCCTTTATGATTTTTCTGCTTCTCAGAACGATCTCACCAACATTTTCTTCACCAGATGGCAGATCTTTTCCTGTAATACTGTCAACAATTTTTATCTCAACAGAAGGACAGGGGAGTCCGGCACTCCCTATCTTTATAACTCCATGAACAGGGTTGCTCGTACCGATTATGGCAGCCTCTGTAAGACCCCACTGTTCGATAATCGTACAGTCAGGCATTAGCTCCTTGACTTTTCTGAGAAGCTCAACTGGAACTGGGGCGGAGCCGACACTGATAACCCTGACAGATGAAAGGTCGAAATGTCTCACTCTTGGATGATTTACTATCGCAACCAGATGGGTAGGCACACAGTGAATCTGACTTATTCTGTAAGTTTCAATAGCTCTGAGAAGATCTCCTGGGTTAAAGTAAGGGAAGAGAACAACCTTGCAGGCATTGTAGAATATATTCATATTTGAGTTCCATATACCATTTCCATGAAACATCGGCATGAGTCCGGAGAAAACATCCTTGCCCCTTCTGACATCAAGCATTATTGTGAAGATTTCAGCATCGATCATTATATTCCTGTGTGTGTAAACAGCCCCTTTTGGCAAACCGGTGGTTCCACCTGTGTATGTGAGGGAAGCAACATCCTCCACAGTTGCATTTATCTCAGGTGGCTTGGAGGAGGCATCTCTGAGGAGGTCGGTGAGGAGGTACACACCTTCTCTCTCTTTCAGTTCCTTCTCGTTCGTGAGGACAAGAAATCTCTGTGATGAGGGGGGAAGGAAATCTTTCAGTGATGTTACAATTATATGTTCTATCCCTGTTTTATCCCATACCTCTTCAACCCTGTCGTACATCACATCCAGTGTTACAATTGCCTTCGCTCCTGAGTGATTTAGCTGATACTCCAGCTCTCTTGGCGTATACATCACATTGGTGTGTACAGTTATCATCCCATTGGTGAGGCATGCAAAGTAGCCAATGTTGAACTGGGGACAGTTTGGCATAAAAAAAGATATTCTATCTCCTTTTTCAAGGCCAAGAATTTCTTTGAAGGCATTTGCGAGTCTGCAAACATTATCATAAAATTCTCTGTAAGTCAGAACATTTCCGTAAAAAACAATTGCATCCTTCTCAGGATTTTCCTTAACTACCTTTTTGAGAACCTCAGGGGGAGTCTCTTTTGGCTCCTCAATATCCTCGGGCCATCCTATGTATGGGTACCACCTTTTCCATACCTGCATTTCAGCCCTCTCCTACATGATTTATTGTTATATTAATCAAAAATAAAAAAATCACGACTATCTTTTGAATAACCTCAATCGAACTCAATCAGAACCTTTAACACATCCGGGTCGTGGCTCTCAACAAGTCTGAACCCCTTGTCCATTTCGTCAAATTTGAACCTGTGGGAAATCAGTTTTGTAGGATCTACCCTGTCATTCTCGATCAGTCTTAGCATTCTCGTCAGTCTTTCCCTCCCACCGGGGCTCATTATCGTCGTTATCGTTATTTCTGCCATCCCTCCAACCCAGGCATCAACCGGAATGCTGACATATTCCCTTCCACCATGATAACCAACATTTGAAACAGTGCCACCGGGTTTCACAACCCTCATACAGCTCTCAAATGTCACCTGTGCGCCGACAGCTTCAATAGCAGAGTCTATTCCGAGCCCATTCTCACTTATCGACAGAATTTTCTCTACGGGATCTTCTTCTTTAAAATCAACTATCACATCAGCTCCGTAGTTTTTCGCGAGTTCCTTTCTCTTTGGAATTGTCTCTACAGCTATCACAAGTCCAGCCCCAAGCAGTCTGCATCCATTAATACACATCAAACCTATAGGACCAGCTCCGAAAACAGCAACAACCCCGCCAGGAGGTATATGTGCGTTCTCAGCACCACCTATTCCTGTAGTGACAATATCGCCGGCAAAGACAGCAGCATCATCTTCAACGGAGTCAGGAATGTGGGCAAGATTTCCGTCAGCCTGAGTGACAAGAAAATATTCTGCAAACACACCATCTCTCTTTAGCTCGAACTCATGTCCACCCATTGGTCCCCCAGCATGAGAGGAGTGTCCAGCCTGAGAAATCGGATCAAGCCAATTCGGGGTTTTACCTCCGAGGGCAACCCTGTCTCCCGGTTTGAAATTTTTAACATGAGAACCAACCTTATGAACAACTCCAACTGCTTCATGTCCAAGTGTGACATTCCTTTTATCCAGCATCGCCTTTACTCTACCATGAACTTCATGGATGTTGGATGTACATATCAGGGCTCTCGTTGTTCTGATTACAGCATCATATGGCCCAGGTTCGGGAATGGGCTTCTCCATAAATCCAACTTCACCAACTTTTTTCATGACAAAGGCTTTCATAACCGTATTAACATTATCTATAATGTTATATAAATTTTTGTAATGATATGCTATGGCATAACATACTTATAATATTAATTATACATATAAAGAATAAAATTGAACATTTATCATGATTCTGGGAAAATTGATTTAGGATTGGAATAACTCAAAATAAATCAAAAAAGCGGAAGGTTAAAAAAGTTTAGAATTTGGAGATAATTTCTTTTCCAATCAGGTTAATTGATTTTTTCTTGTCTGGTCCAATCGGACTTCCAGCAACTACCTGAGTAACACCGGCTTTTGAGAGCTCGTTTATCCTATCAACAACTTCATCTGGTGTTCCACTTATTGAGAAGGTATCTACCATCTCATCTGTAACTGCTTTGCTCACTCCAGGCCAGTCTCCTTTTGTGAAGGCTGCATTCAGTGCATCTCTAACTTTCTGGACATCATCACCACTTATCCCGTGTCTCTCGAAGATAACATCAGGACTTCCTGCGACGATGAAAGCCACGACAATCTTTGCTGCATTTCTTGCTTTGTCTCTGTCCTTATCGACACTCATTGATGCATATGCAACGGTATCAAAGGCATCTCTTGACTTCCCTGCCTTTTCCAATCCGGCATCGATATTCTCTTTTGCCACCTCGAAATCTTTCGGATGTGAAGCGTTGATAAGTACCCCATCACCAAGTTCAGCAGCGAGCTGGAGCATTTTTGGACCCTGAGCACCGATGTATATCGGAATCTCTCCTGCTTTGAAGTCCATTCTTGCACCATTAAACTTGAAAATCTCTCCATCGTACTTTACGGACTTTCCTAAGTGAAGGGCTCTTATAATCTCAACGGCTTCTCTCATTCTCTTGAGTGGTTTTACCCAGTCTATTCCTATTCTTTCGAAAGTAACCTTGTCTCCTGCTCCAATTCCAAGAACAGCTCTTCCGTTACTTATCTCGTTTATTGTAGCAATTGCAGAAGCAGTTACTGCAGGGCTTATGTGGTATGGGTTCGTTACTCCAGAGCCTATTTTTATTGTGTTTGTTTTCATTGCGAGAATTGTCAGCATCGAGTAGACATTTCTGTTGTTGTAGTGGTCGGTTATCCACACATAATCGAATTTGCTGTCTTCTGCCAGTTTTACATAGTATTCAAGCTCGTAGTACTTCATGTTTGGTACGAACTCAATTCCGAATTTCATAGTATCACCGAAAAAGAGAATTTATCAAACCAAATAATTCTTTCGATTTTTGTTTATTTACTTTTACCATTTCAATCAATCGATATGATTTTATTGGAGGAGAGGGAAACTTAATCTCATGGGTTTCAGACTTGTAGACCATACTGCGGACATGGCCTTTGAGGTTCGGGCAGACTCTCTTGAAGAACTTTTTGAAGATTCAGCATATGCATTTTACGAGGCATTTGTTTATACTGAAAAATTAAGGGAAGATGAGGTGGTTGAAGTCGAGCTAAGGGAAACTGAAATTGATTTTCTTCTCTACAAATGGCTTACCGAGATTCTTTATCTTCTCGACACCTCCTTTTTCGCTGCTAAGAAGCTGGATGTGAAAGTTGAGAAGTGTAATGGGGATTACAACCTTAAGGCACAGATGAGTGGAGGCAAGGTAAGTCCGCAGATTATCAAGACAGAGCCTAAAGCAATCACGATGCACAACTTCCAGGTGGAAAAGGTTGGAAGGGAATGGAAGGCTTTTGTAATTGTGGATATTTAGCTATCTGAATACTGGTCGGTTTTTTCCCGTTTAGCCTTTCTCCTCATTATCTCTCTATAAAGTCTACCCTGCAATCCGTGGAAGGCTGAATATCCTTCTGCAAGCCTTTGATCAATTAATGTAGTATCGAAGGATGTCAGTTCTTCGCTGTAAAGGGCATATTCTGAACCTCTTCCTACAGGGGTTGCACTTCCCTTGTACAACCTCATCTTAACCCATCCGGTCACCCTCTCCTGAGTTTTGTCGATAAAGGCGTTGAGCGCATCAAAGAGAGGGTCGTTGGTAAGCCCGTAATAAACGAGTTCAGCCCACTCCTCTTCGACTACTTTCTTAAACTTGAGCTCTCTTCTGCTTAAAACGAGTTTTTCAAGATCTCTATGTGCTGTGATCAGGATGGTGGCTGCTGGATGCTCATAGTTCTCTCTTGCCTTAAGACCAAGTACTCTATCTTCCATCATGTCAATTCTACCGACTCCGTGTCTGCCACCTATCTCATTTAACCTTTTGATTAGCGTGTATCCATCCAGTCTCTCTCCGTTGAGTGCAACAGGCACACCTCTCTCGAACTCTATTTTCAGAACTTCGGGAGTATTGGGTGATTTTTCAGGACTGACAGTCCACTCAAAAATCTCTTCAGGAGGTGAAAAAGATGGATCCTCCAGTTTTCCACCCTCAACACTTCTGCTCCACAGATTCTCATCAATGCTCCAGGGTTTCTCCTTTGTTACCTTTATCTCAATCCCTTTATTTCTGGCATAGTCAATTTCCCACTCTCTTGTAAGATTGAGCTCTCTCATTGGGGCAATAACTCTGAATCCATGCTGAAGATAAACATTTTCGAATCTGAGCTGGTCATTCCCTTTTCCAGTGCATCCATGAGCTATTGCATCGGCTTTTTCTTTTTCAGCTATTTCAACCGTTTTTTTGGCTATAACTGGACGTGCGATTGATGTACCGAGAACATAACCCTCATAATCTCCATTAGCCTTGATGAGCATGAAAAGTGACTCAATAAACTCTTTTTTTGCATCAACCGTGTAGTGTTTATCTGCATACTTTCTACCTCTCTCCTCAGCCTCGGCTATATCTTTCTCCGGTTGTCCGATGTCAACTGTTACGGTTATAACCTCTTCAAAGCCATATTTCTCTTTGAGGAGGGGGATGCATACAGTTGTATCCAGACCACCTGAGTAAGACAGAACAACTTTTCCAGCCATAAATCGCTGTACACTAATTTTAATAAATACTTTACCTACAAATCGTAAGATTGTTTAAGGTTGTAGGGTTGCCGGATAACTATCTACTACAGGTTCAGAGAGGCTGATAGTACTGAATCACTTTCAGAAGTTTTTGTGAATGGAGGGGAAAGTAGGACTGTTCTTCTTGAAATCTTGGTAACCCCAAATGCAAAAACAGGGGATTACAATTTCACCATCGCTCTTTTTGGACATGATAAAGCTGAAAAAGAGCTACTTCTCACATTGGGGAGTGAATACAGGTTAATCTTTGATCCTGTTTGGAGATACATGATGGTAGCAGAGCCCGGGGAGGAGATTGAGTATACGGCGATTCTCAGAAACATATGGGACACATCCATAACAAACATCAACTTTACCCTCTCCTCCTTCTGACTGGAATGGAGAGATTGGACCTCTATTCATACCTGTCTTAGAATCGGGTACAGGTATGCCAGTTAAATTGAAAATCTTTGTTCCTGCTGACGCTATTCCAAGCGAGTATAAAATAAAGCTCTCAATAAAAAGTGATTAGGCAAACATCGATGAACAGGTAAGAGTCATTGTAAAGAGAAAAGTTCTGCATAGCTGAAGGGGTTACGATAGTTGTACTTGCAATTGGCAACCTCATCTTTGTAATCAGAAAGTTTGGCAGGTGTTGGTGTTTCAAAGTGTTGGTGTTTCAAAGTGTTGGTGTTTCAAATATATCATTATTTTTTAAATTTGTAAATTAGCAAAAATCATTTATAAAATCTTAAAAACATTTATCCATGGATTCAGAGAGAGACGACTCAGTCAAAAGATTCGCTCTCATCATGGCGGCACTTGCCTCCTTTCTGACTCCTTTCATAGGCTCGAGTGTAAATATAGCTCTGCCATCAATTGCAGAGGAATTTGAAATTGATGCCATAATTCTTGGATGGATACCAACCTCTTATCTCCTCACATCTGCGATCTTGCTTCTACCTTTTGGGAGAGTGGCTGATATTTTCGGCAGAAAAATAATTTTCACATACGGGATCCTGATTTATACTGTAGCATCTCTCTTCTGTGGGCTATCTACCTCTGGAACTACACTCATAGTATTCAGAATTTTTCAGGGTGTGGGTAGTGCAATGATATTCGGCAATGCTGTGGCAATTCTCACTTCAGTTTTTCCACCGGAAGAAAGAGGAAAAGCTCTTGGAATTAACATTGCGGGCATATCACTTGGACTTACACTTGGACCATTTCTTGGAGGTGTTATGACTCACTATATTGGCTGGAGAAGTATTTTCTTATTTAATGTACCGATTGGAATTATAATAATTGCTGCAATCTTAAAGGTAAAGGGAGAATGGGCTGAGGCGAGGGGCGAAAAGTTTGATTTAACCGGGACTTTTCTCTTCAGTACTTCCCTCATCTTGCTCATATATGGTTTTTCCAGTCTCCCAGAGAGATTCGCTTTACTTCTATCTGCATCAGGACTGCTTCTGCTTATCCTTTTTGTGGCTTTTGAAAGAAAAACTGAGCAACCAATTCTCAATATCGAGATTTTCAAAAATCGAACATTTGCTGTAAACAATCTGGCTGCACTGACAAGCTATATGCCATCCATATCTGTGGTTTTTCTGATGAGTCTTTATCTTCAGTACATAATGGGACTGAATCCCAGTGAATCGGGAGCTATTCTGCTGTCTCTGCCACTTTTCATAACTATATTTTCACCGGTTGCGGGAAAGCTTTCTGATGTGGTAGAAGAAAGATTTATCTCCTCATCGGGTCTTGTTTTAATGTCTGTCTCTCTTTTCTTACTATCAGGAAAAGATCTGGTAGTTCTTCAAATTGCTGCCATTCTTTCAGCCCTTGGAATTGGAATGGCTTTTTTTGCAGCCCCAAACACGAAAATTGTGATGGGAGCAGTGGGGAGCAGGTTTTATGGAGTTGCCTCTGCAACTCTGAGCACAATGCGTGTTCTCGGACAGATGTTGGGTATGGGGGTTGCAATGCTTTTCATCTCGATCTCTGTTGGGAAAACCCAGTTAAATCCTTCAAATTATGCTCAATTCACTAAGAGCATTGAATTAACCTTTACCCTGTTTGCAATCTTCTGTCTGATAGGAGCAGTAGCTTCAATTTTGAAATTCCACGATTTATAGCAAAACACCTTCAAGATCGAGAAGTGCAGTCTTTATTCTCAAATCTGAGCTGTACCCACCGATACCACTTTTTCCAACGACTCTGTGGCAGGGGATTATAACTGGCAGTGGGTTTCTTTTGAGAGCCTGTCCAACAGCTCTGTATGCCCGGCTCTGTATTCTTGCTGCTATTTCTCCATAAGTTGCAACTGTGCCATAGGGAATCCGTGCAACTTCTATCAGGATTGCTGTTGTGAATTTGGAGAGATCAAGTTTAAAATCGATCTCTTCAAAAGAAGTTCTTTTGCCTGAAAAGTAGTCAGTAAGAATTTTTCTTGCTTGAATAGCCTTTTCAGATTCTATGATCTCTTCTAAGCACCCATCAGTAAAACCTGATTTGACAGCTATACCTTTTTCTAAAATTGTGTAAAACCATAGTGTCTCAATTCCGGTTTTTGTAAGAATTTTTTCAGGTAGCTCGATGGATATGACTTCTCTCATCTCAATCCTTTTTCTCCTGCTCGTTCATCAGAGATCTCAAGTTAGCTCTTGAGCTAATTATCACCCCGTTTCCCATCTCTTTTCCTCCGATCTCTCTTATTCTTCTGAGTCCGTCTATCTCATGGATTATTCTTGCAACCGATTCTGGAACAAGGGATTCCCATTCTTCACCTTCCAGCATTCTTCTTCTTATCTCAGTCCCCTGGTACTCATCACGATTGTACATACTTGTGTTGAAAACCTTTTTTCCCGTCTCAACAAAGAGTCGTACAACTAATGGGTTGTTTGAAAAAACGACATCAAAGGGTGGAACCATGGAGCATACATGAGATACCCACAGGCTGTTTCTGTATATGTCCTCGAGCGGAATGATATAAACTTTCTTTCTAACATTCAGCTCTTCAAGGGCACTGGAGATCATCAGAATCCTTTCACCTGCAGTGAAAGGATTTTCGAGTTCATGGCTCTCTTGGGCACTGCCTATACCGATTATAAGTTCATCAACTTTCTCGATGATGTTTTTTATCACTTCGTGATGTCCGTAGTGGTAGGGCTGGAATCTTCCTATGAAAAAACCCCTCAGCACTCTCAACTGAACTTCCTCCTCTAATCTCTTGGTTTTTTAACAACTCTGTAAATATCCTTTTTCAAAGACTTTCCAGTCTTTCTCTCCCACTCTTCTACAGAGATTCCGTATTCAGCCTGGATTCTATCCCTGTATATCTCAGGAATCACATTAAAGGTACAGAAGGGTATAATTCTTCCATCCGGGGTTGCATAGTGGATTTCGCATCTTTTAACTCTCTCTATGTCGTAGTTGTACAGATCTTGGAAATGCATCATTCCTATGAATAGCGACTTCATATGGAAGGAACCCAGTGAACTATAATCGTGTTTTACAAGAACATCGAAGAGTATTTTGCTGACATCGAAACCTTTTGGAGCTTTACTCTGATCAACGAACTTTCTCAGGTCGATAAATCCCTTAAAAGCTTTTATCTTTTTCAGTCTGCTTGATCTGAGGTCTTCAGCTTTTTCGTTGAGATATTCAAAAAGTCCCTCAACATCAATGAACCTTGTAACTGGAATGAGCCTACCATCCTCTTTGAAAACATAGGTCGCCATACCACATGCCCAGTGGGTTGTCAGCTCATACTGTGGAATTCCAGTAATCGCCTCCACAAAGTGAGAGATGGGTGCGACACTTGGAATTGGATAGAAGTCCTCCCTGCTTATCTCACCATCGGTCTGCTCTTCAATTTTTATAATCGCATCGGGGATAGTGATTCTTGCTTTTTCTCTCTCTCTTTTTGGCATGCTTCCAACCAGGCTGACAGGCTGGAAATTAACCCCTCTCACAATATCGATGTTATCCGCAGCAAAATGAATGATATCACCGAGTTGATGATCATTGACTCCTCTTATGACGGTTGGAACAAGAACAATACCCAGTTCAGCCTTTCTACAGTTTTCAAGTATTTTTGGAACCTCATAATGGTTCTTGGGGTTGGTTTTTTCATCCACACCATCGTAGGAGAGATAGACTGTATTGCATCCAGCATCCCTCACCTTTTTCGCCAGATCGGGTTCGATAGCAAGCCTTATACCGTTTGTATTGAGCTGTATATGCTCGATTCCCTCCTCTCTTATTGCCTTTATTATTTCAGTAAGGTCCTCTCTAAGAGTTGGTTCACCTCCAGTAAGCTGAACGGCATTTGTTGGAACAGGTTTTATGCTCTTTGCTACTCTCACCATTTCCCGAATCTGCTCTACACTTGGCTCGTAAACATAGCCTGCCCTCCTGGCATAGAAGAAACAGTACCAGCAAGCGAGATCACATCTGTTGGTCAGGACTATGTTCAGCAACGCAGTCTGACTTCTGTGTATTTTGCATAATCCACATGAGAAAGGGCAGTTTGTCTCCTCGATCAGAGGGTTCTCAATTCCCGGACCATCATGAGAAAACCTGTATGCCTTTCTGAAAAGCTCAATATCGCCCCAGTAGACCTCAACGGTCTCACCGTGTTCGGGACATGTTTTGCTTATCATGACTCTGTTATCCTCATTATATACTTCAGCATTAACAATTCTGAGACACTCAGGACATAAGGAGGTTGTTTTGTATGGTAATTTCAGTTCAGATTTCGGCTCAGATACCATAGCAATACCTCCTGACCGATGTAAAACCTGTATCATCATCGAGATAAGAATTACCCATATTTTTTAAAAGCCGAAAGAGATATATCAAGCTTTCGTTATCCGCTTTTATGCTTGATTTACTTTTAAAGACCATATGGCTTCTGATTCCCGCCTACACCCCCAACAACTTTGCGGTGATATTCGGAGGAGGAATGCCTATCGACATGGGGAAAAAATTCATAGATGGCAGGAGAATTCTGGGGGATGGTAAAACTCTTAGAGGATTTATTTTTGGAGTTCTTGGAGGCATCATCTGTGGAGTAATTCAGTACTATGTTGAACTTCCGTTTTCGATAAATCTTTTCTCGTCTCTTGCCATTTCAGATGCTTTTATTCTCATTTCTTCCCTCTCCATTGGCTCTCTGACCGGGGATGTTGCAGGGAGCTTTATAAAAAGGAGACTTGGTAAAGAGAGGGGTTCAGCCCTCCCTTTCTTTGACCAGCTGACCTTTCTTATTTTTGCTTACCTTTTTGCTTACCATCTCTCCCCTCATTTTACCACGATTTTTACCGTAAACATTATCATTGCTGGACTCATAATAACACCAGTCCTGCATTTCCTTGCCAACTATATTGCCTTCAAACTTGGTTTGAAAGATGTCCCGTGGTGATCTGATGGGTGATGAAATGGATGAGAGAAGGAAAATCCTCATAGAAAAGCTTGTTAAGATTAATGCTCTCAGATTTGGAGATTTTACACTCTCCTCAGGTAAAAAAAGTACTTATTATGTGGATATAAAGCATGCATCAACTTTTCCTGATTTTCTTGAGATGGTGGCTAAATTCTCAAAGGATCTTTTTGAAAAGGAGGGTTTAAAGTTTGACAGAATTGCCTGCATAGAACTTGGTGGGGTGCCGTTAGCTGTTGCAATTTCCATGGAAACGGGAAAACCATTCACAGTATTCAGAAAAGAAAAAAAGGACTACGGTGTGAAATCTGACATGATAGGGGAAATAAAAGAGTACGAGAAAATTCTCGTGGTTGAAGATGTCACCACAACTGGCTTTTCAGCTCTGTCAGTTGTAAAAAGGGTTGAAGAAAGAGGGGGTAAAGTTTCAGCTGTTCTTGTTGTTGTAGACAGGAATGAAGGGGCAGAGGAGCTTATAGTATCACATGGGGTAAAATTCATCCCTTTGATCACATCAAAAACTCTTCTCTCAGGAAATTTTTTGTAAATTTGAATTGGTATATATTAAATGAAAAAATTTTTGTAATCTGCTGAACCCTCTAATCTTTAATTTGCAGAATACATTCCTGGTGAGATGAAAGGTTTCAACTATATCTTCAACATCTCGGAAATCAGAAACGGTTGATGAATAAGACATTGGGCTTATTGCTTGGAATTCATAATATGGTGAGGAATCTTACTTTGGATTTTACCCCTATTTTACCCCTATTTTACCCCTACGGTTCAGTGCAGGATTTAAGTAGGTTATGTGAATGAATCAAGTTTGAAAAGCTTTGAAATACTCTCTCTGCTTACTTCAAGCCCGGAATCTTTGATATAGTCTATTATTTCATCCATATCTGGCGTCAGACAGAAAGAATAGCTTTTCAAAGATTCTCTAACCACATCCTCGTCAAAATCAAGCACCTCAGCAACCTTTCTGTATTCATCTGAATTTTGTTTGCAGTAAGTATCATATTCCTCGAAGAACTCCTGAATGAATTCTCCGTTTATTCTCAATGATTCGTTATTAACACAAATCGAGCAGCAAAAATGGTCACCAAGGATATCACGGAAGTACTCAACCCTGTAACCCTGTCTCCTCAGAATTGTCAGGTAGGGTTCCCAAATTGCCACACCATCAATAAGCCCTTTTTTCAGGTTATCCACGATGGATTCAGGAGAGTTGAAGTAGGTAATTCTGAACCTCTTTTTTCCGATTTTGGAAAGGTATTTTCTCAGGTTTCTGTCCATTGTCGAAATCTCTGTTGTGCCATAGATTCCATTTTCCCCTCTTAAAGCCAGACCACTTCCATTTTTTGCTACAATTCTGACTATTCTGAAGGTTTTCATCAAAATCCCCATCATTGTCTGTGTGAGGATCGGACTTGCAGCAATATCCACCTTTCCCTGACTCACTGCCCTTGTCAGATCAACAGGATCATCGAATAACCTTATCAGTGCACCACATTTTAGGGCTGATAATATAACATAAAAGTACTCGGTTGACTTCAGAATTCCTATCCTTAGAACACCCGGAATTGGATTCGGGTAGTTTTCGGTCATCCAGACTCTGAAGGATTTCGTGGAGACCTTCTCCCTTATGATTTTTCCCTCACTTTCCAATGCGTGAAGTATTTCAGAAACGGTTGATTTTGACAAATCAAGTATTTCAGGAATTTCGCTCTGGAGAACCCCTTTTTCACCAGAGCTCTGGAGTAAATATAAAATTTTTTTATCTGCCCGCATTTGCGTCAGCTTTTGATATATTTAAGGCTCTTTAATACTTTTTGAGCTCTCTTCGTCATATTCGTATTCCTCATAGTTCTCGACTTCTTCTTCAGTTTCCTCCTCTTCCTCCTCGTATTCTCTAAGGTAATCTTTTCTTTCTCTAAGGAGTCTGAAAACATCTTTTATGATCACAATATCATTTACCGATTTTACAAGTCTGTAGGGGATTATCACCCCGGGTGCTTTTGATTCTATTATTGATTTGTTATAATCACCAACTGCCAGTCCCTTTATCAGTCTCTGATCAGGGTCTATGAGGACATCATCGACCTTTCCCACATACCTGCCCTCATCTGTGTATACTTTGAGTCCAAAAAGCGTGGAGATTTCACCAATCATGCTTTCACCATTCAGAATAATTACTGCAAAATATATAATATTTTACCTCCACCTCTTCATATTCAGAGATTTCTTCTGAATTTCATTCGGAGAGTTTTTTATATCTTCCATTACAATTCCCTTTATGAAATCAACCTTCAGAATTGGAAGAATTGCAGGAATTGATATTGATGTCCATATCACGCTACTGATAGTGCTTGTAATTTTCAGCTATGCACTGTACTATACGCCCTATCCCTATGGTTTCCTCACAGTTCCCTATTCGGAGTCTCTGAGACTCATCCTCTCTGTTTTAACATCAATATCTCTTTTTGCGGCAGTTCTTTTTCACGAGCTTTCCCACTCAATTATAGGCAAAAGAATGGGTGTGGAGGTTAAGGGAATTATCCTCTTTATTTTTGGTGGAGTTTCAATGCTCGGCAAAATTCCTGAAGAACCAAGGAAGGAGATAGAGATAGCTCTTGCAGGACCTCTTCTGAGCATCGGTATTGGGATATTTTTCTATGGTGTATCCCTGATTAAAGTTCCTGTCCTCTCTGAATTCTCTCTTGTCTTTGCGGTCTACAATATTTTTCTGGCATTTTTCAACCTGCTCCCGGCTTTTCCACTGGATGGTGGGAGGATATTGAGAGGGGTTATTGCAACCAGAACAGGTTTCGTCAGGGCAACAAAAATAGCAGCTGAAACGGGAAAACTGATGGCATTTGCAATGGGAGTTCTCGGGCTTTTTGTTAATCCATGGCTTATTCTTATAGCCCTTTTCATCTACATGGGTGCTAATGAGGAAGAAAAACTTGTTATGGTTGAAAATGTTCTCAAAAAAGTCAGAATAATGGATATAATGACTTCTGAGCCTATAACGATATCTCCGGACACGAGGGTTGGAGAAGTTCTTCAGCTGATGCTCAGGACAAAACATCTGGGCTATCCGGTTGTTGAAAGAGGAGAAATTGTGGGTATAGTCACTTTGAAAGATATTGCAAGCGCTGAAGAAGATATGGTGGTTGAAGAGGTGATGAACCGGGATGTTGTAGCGATCTCACCTCTCTCAAGTGCCTTTGATGCATTCAGACTGATGAATGAGAGGAGAATTGGCAGGCTGCCAGTAGTTCATGAGGGAAAAGTTGTTGGGATTGTTTCGAGAACGGATTTAATGCGAACGCTTGAAATAATGGGCATTCAGGAGAGTTTCAAGGGGGTGCAGAAGCTTGCAAGAGCAACCTGAGGACAAAATCGGGCATAGAAACTCAGACCAGTCTGGAGAGATTATCCTAGTTGGGACAGCACATGTTTCAAAAAAGTCCATTGAAGAAGTTAGAGAGAGAATTTTTCAGGAAAAACCGGATGCAGTGGCAGTTGAACTCGATCAAAACAGGTTTATCACACTAACGCAGAAGAAAAAACAGGAGATATCAATTGTTGATGTCATAAAGAAAGGGGAAGCGCACCTCATGCTTTTTCAGCTTCTTCTATCGTATTTTCAGAAAAAAATAGGGGATAAATATGGTGTAAAACCTGGTGAAGAGATGCTTGAGGCTGTTAAATGTGCTAAGGAGATTGGAGCAGACATACTTCTAATTGACAGGGATATATCCATTACATTTAAAAGATTCTGGGCTTCTTTATCATTCTTTGCGAAGATAAAGCTGGTACTCAGTCTTATAGGTGGTTTTTTCAGGGGAGAAGAGATAGATGTTGATGAGATGCTGAAGGAAGATGTAATCTCTGCTATGGTGTCTGAATTTGAAAAGGTTTCACCATCCGCAGCAAAGGTTCTGATAGATGAAAGAGATGCCTTTATGGCAGGAAATCTGATAAGCGTCTCATCAAGATACAGGAAAATTGTTGCTGTAGTTGGGGCAGGACATGTTGAAGGAATAAGAAGATATCTTTCTGAGAAAGAAATTCCACCTGTTCAATCACTTTTAGAGGTAAAAAAGAGAAGACTCAGTTTAGCAAAGCTTTTTGGCTACTCACTGATAGCTCTAATACTGCTGCTTTTTGTGGCAGTTGCTTCTTCCCTCAACACTCAGCTGATTATCACGGCGTTTCTTTACTGGTTTCTGATAAATGGAGCCCTTTCTGCAATCGGAGCAGCAATAGCTGGAGCCCATCCACTTTCTATTCTGGCGGCTTTTCTTTTTGCCTGGCTGACATCTCTGAATCCGATGGTGGCGGCTGGTTGGGTATCAGGACTGGTTGAAGCATGGGTAAGAAAACCAACATCGTCTGATCTGGAGAAGATTTCAGAGGCAAGGTCATTCAGGGATCTGATAAATAATAAGGTTTTCAGGGTACTTCTAGTTGTTGCACTGACAAACATAGGGAGTATGATAGGGACCTTCGCTGGAATATATCTCGTTTTCCAAGTCACAGGGGTTGATGTAGCAGAATTGCTCAAAAATAAAATAGCGGACTTCTTCTTTTAAATAACTAAGGAAAATATAGTAACAGCTAAGTTTATTTTGGAATTCAGAATCTCAGAAAGGTTTAAGTTTAGCTCTTGATCCTCTCCGGGTTAAAGCCCTTCTGGATAAGAAGTTCTCTCACTCGATTAACATGGTTGCCCTGAAGCTCGATTGTGCGATTTTTTACAGTTCCACCACAGGCGAGTTTGGATTTCAGATACTTTGCAAGCTCATCTATGTTAATCTCACCCATGTCAATTCCTTCAATAAGAGTAACCTCCTTTCCATAGCGCCTCTTTGACACTTTAATGATTATCTGCTGCTGTTCCTTTGCAACCTCTTCGCAAACACACAGGTCTTTTGGCAATCCGCAAACTCCGCATATTTCCGAACTCATCTTTTGTCTATACCTCCGGTTAATTTCCCATTTAATTTTTGAGATTTTAATTTTTCGGTAGTCGAATTTGAATACATCCGGGGTGTTTTAAATTTATTGGTGGGAGATTATCGCTGGCAACTCCCCTTTGACATTTTCATCTCTGTACTTGTTCAACCTCTCTGCTAATAGAGAATGCTGCTGAGCTTGAGGATCTCCTTTCCATCCTTGAAGATTGTTATATCTCCGCCACTTTCGGAAACAACTATTGCTATTGCCTCTGTTTCCTGAGATATTGCAGCACATGCCATGTGTCTGGCTCCAAGACCGGGTTTAATCTTGAGGTCAGAGGCTGATACATTGAGATACCTTCCGGCGGAAAGTATCTTACCTCTTTCATCAATCACGAACACGCCATCCAGCTGAGCAAACTCTTTTACAGTTTCCCATATGTTTGGGTCTTTTATGTTCCTTTTTTCATCTGGGTGTCCCTCAAAGGGATTGATAATTAGCTGACGGGATCTCTTCAGAACCTCCTTGCTATCGCCTATGATGAATGCTGTGCCTATACTTCTGCCTTCTCTTCCTTTTGTGGCGAGATTTACGGCGATGTTGAGAGTTGCCCTTATAATCTCAGGACTGACTCTTTCAGTACACTCTGCAACTGCCCTGTAAATAGCGCTTTTTTTCGGGTTCAAAAGAAAAATTCCCTGCAGGGTATCGAGGTTTACAAGAATAACGAAATTATCTGTAATTTCTATGTTTTTCAAATATGCTACGGATGTTACAAATTCTGAAATATGGTGTGTTAGAATCACCTTCTCTATAAAATCTGCACCCAGTATTTTATCCATGTCATATTCTTTTTCAAGTGAGAACAGCACGGATTCGAGATATGTCGAATATTTTTTAGGAATATTATATATTTTTAATCCTTTAAATTCTTCTATCTCTACAAAGCTACGAGAGATTATGAATATCTTTTTCTCATCAAGTTTTTCTGCCATTTCAGCGGCTTTTTCGAGCATAAATTCAAACATCAATTATTCAATGCAGTTTATGAATTTTAATTTTGCGTAAGAAATCGTGGAGGTATTTAGCGGATACCTCGATAAAAGATTAATACAATAAGAATTTACTACTTCTGTGATTCTCACAACTTCAAGAAAGCCCGGAAGAAAGACACGAACCCTTTCCAGAGTACTTTCAGCTTATATGAACTGGGATTACATTTCAAGAGGAAAAAGAGGTATGGAAGAGTTGATGCAGCTTGCACCAAAAATAGCTGTTATTGAGGAGATTAAAGGAAATCCTGCGGTTCTTAAAGTATATGATGGGGGAAAGGAAGTGTTTCTTATGAGATTCAATCCAGGTATTATAAAAAAAGAAAAGATGGACAGCTCACCTGTTTTTTTCTCAGGAAAACTCTGGTTTGATCCCGAGATTCTTGATGCTGTACCTGCTGGAAATGCAGGAAACAGGCTTAAAAAGAGGATGAGGTTAAGGAATGCCATAAGAAAGGAAGTAGTGGCTGGTAGAAAAGAGGGAAGAGAGTATCTCAATTTTCTGTATGATGGTTCAACAGTTATTCTGCTCTATCCCAGAAGGTGATTGTATGGTAATCTATCCATACTATGGAGAGTTTGAGTTCGTTCCGGAAAAAGATGCAGATGTACTCTTCAAATCACTGAAACCGGAAGAGGGGGAGGGGATAAGAAGCCATGCAAAAATTTATTTAAAGGGAGATGTTCTAATCCTAAGGCTCTGGGCTGAGGATTTGACATCATTCAGAGCCTCGTTAAATACTTGGTTGAGACTTATAAAGATATGTGAAGAGGTGTTAGGAACATGAGTGCTGAATTACCACCCCAGCTTCAAAATATGGTTGCTCAGATGCAGCAGCTTCAGCAGCAATTACAGGTTGTGGTTAACCAGAGACTCTCGCTTGATTCAGGTTTGAAGGAAGCAGAAATGGCGCTTGAAGAGCTTCAGAAGAGGGAGGATACTGTGGTTTACAAATCTGTAGGAGGTATACTGGTTAAAACAACGAAGGAAGAGATGGTAAAGGAGCTTGAGGAAAAGTCTGAGACCCTTAAAATCAGAATAAAAACTCTCGAAAGGCAGGAAGAAAAGCTTAAGGAAAGGTTGATAGAGCTTCAGAAGAAAGTACAGTCTATGCTCGGACCACAGGCTGGTTGATATTTAAGATGAAGAGCGTCAGGCAGTTTGATGTTGTTGTAGCTCTTGCAACATTTCATGCAGGTGTGCTAACAGCTTTAGCGGGGATACTGATATCAATATTTTTTTTGAACTATCCTTTTAATGCTGTTGTCTCAATTATATCTATCATTATGGGTGTTATTTTGATGTACAAAGGCTACAGAATAGGCATCTCTCTTAAAAGAGAGTAGATGCTCTCAAAGAATTACTCTTAGATGGATTTGTAAAATGGGGTGTGGCTGAAATTTAGAAGCCTTGAACCTGATTTTAAAGAGCTGGAGAAGAAGTGGAAAATGCAGCTCCATATATGTCAAGCATTCGATTCAGTTACCAATTCCAGCAATCTTTATTAAACAATAACATCTTCTCCCGAAAGAGGTGGTAGAATGGAAAAGGATTACAAAACTGTAAACATTCCTTCCGACCTTTACGAAAAAATAGAGGAGAGACTTGAAGGGGCAGGATTCGATACAGTCTCAGAGTATGTTACTTATGTGCTGAGAGAGGTACTTTCAAGCCTTGAAGAAGAAGATGAAGAAGTTTTCACAGAGGAAGAGGAAGAAAAGGTCAAAGAGAGGCTCAGAGCCCTCGGGTATCTCGACTAAATTACCGATTTAATGTCTCCATGGCAGTTATTTTTTAAAACATGATAACCCTAATCCATCACTGGGATACGGATGGTATTTGCTCAGCATCTCTGATTGCAGGCTGGCTTGCTGATAAAAGCTGGAAAAACATCACTCCCTTTCCCGGTTTCTTTGAGTTTGATGGTAGAATTTACAGGGAGTCAGAGGGTTCCGATGAGCTTTACATTCTTGACCTCAATATGGTTGAGACTGTAGAGAAGCTACATGAACACTTACATCAGAAAGTCAGAATAACATTCTTTGATCATCACAACCAGAGAAAAATCTGTAAATCAGGGGTGACTCACATCAATCCGCTGCTGGAAGGAAAAGCAGCACCATCCACAACCTGGGTTATTTCAGAGTATCTGAATACCTGGAACTATTTGAGCGCTCTTGGTGCCGTAGGTGATAAAGGCTCGACAGCTCTGAAAAACCCGTCAGTTTTGCAACTCTTGAGGAAAGAAGGATTGAATGCAGATGAGGCTGTAAAACTTACAAAGCTAATAGATTCCAACTATATACTCATGGACAGAAATGCTGTTGAGAGGGCAGTTAAATTGATCCTCAAAAACACACCTTCTGACCTCCTTGAAATGAGGGAATGGCATAGAAATCTTGAATTGATAGAGAGGGAAGTTGAAAACATCCTCTCTGAAATAAAAGAAAAGGTTAATTTTGCAGAGGTAGAGTTCAAAAGCAGGATGAATATCATATCGATGGTTGCAAGGAAGGCTGTGTGGGAGAGGGGTTACAGTGGAGTTGTTGCTATAAATAGAGACTTTCACGGACATGCTCAGGTATATTTCCGGGTTGCCAGCAGTCCCGACCTCAGTGACCTTATTGACAGACTCAAAAATCTTGGATTCAAGGCTGGAGGTAAAAGAGAGGTTGTTGGGCTTTACTGTTCGAAAGAAAAACTTGAACTTGCCCTGAATACGATTAGAAACTGGCTTGAGGTGGTAAAATGAAGTGTTTCGTGATGGGGCTTGATTCTGCCCCCCCTGAGCTTTTGTTTAATGAGTTCATAGAGGAACTCCCAAACATCAGGAAAATTTTGGAGAATTCAATATATGGGCCCATGAGAAGTTGCATTCCAGCAATAACAATTCCTGCTTGGATGTGTATGGCTACAGGGAAAACACCGGGTGAGCTTGGGTTATATGGGTTCAGACATAGAAAGGAGAGCAGCTATACCGATATATGGATTGCTCACAGCATGAAGATTAAGGAAAAAGCAATCTGGGATTATATTGGCAAAAAGGGATTGAAATCAATTCTTGTTGGGGTGCCCCCAACCTACCCCCCGAGAAAAGTAAACGGTTACCTTGTGAGCTGTTTCATAACTCCTGACTCATCTGTTAATTACACCTATCCATCCACTCTGAAAAATGAAATTGAGAAGGTAGCGGGAGACTATATATTCGATGTCGTCTTCAGGAAGGATGAGAGGGATAAGCTTATTGAAGAAGTCTGGGATATGACTGAAAAGCGATTTGAGGTCATCAGATATCTTTTACAGGAGAAAGAATGGGACTACTTTGAGTTTGTTGAGATCGGGCTTGATAGAATTCACCACGCTTTCTGGAAGTATTTTGACGAGGAACATCACCTTTACGAAGAGGGCAAGTACAGAAATGTCATCAGAGATTATTACAGATTGCTTGATAAGGAAATAGGAAAAATCGTGAACCTTCTGGATGAAAATACGGCGATATCGATAGTTTCAGATCATGGAGTTAAGAGAATGAAAGGAGCTTTTGCCATCAATCAATGGCTTATTCAGGAGGGATACATGAAAGTAAGAAACCCTGAGATTCTCAGTTCATTTTGCAGATTTGAACAGCTTGATGTTGACTGGAGCAGAACAGTTGCCTGGGCATGGGGAGGTTATTACTCAAGGATATTTTTAAATGTTAAGGGAAGGGAAAAAAAGGGAATTATCAAAAAAACAGAATATGAGTCGGTCAGGGATGAGCTGAAGGATGCAATATGCTCCATTAAAGGAGAGAATGGTGAGAAGTGGGATACTAAGGTTTTTTACCCTGAAGACATATATCCGGTTGCAAAAGGGGATAAACCTGATATGATGGTCTACTTAGACAACCTGTACTGGAGAGCAGCAGGAACACTCGGATATGAATCAAACTACCTTCCTGAGAATGATACGGGTCCTGATGATGCCGTCCATTCAGAATATGGTGTATTTTCTCTGAAACTTCCTGAAAGTAATAGTGGTAGAACAGAAATTTCGATTTATGACTTCGCTCCTTTAATCTTGAATTTAATGGGCTTGAAGGAAGAAGCTGTGAAACTGAGGGGAGAAAATGAGCTTCGTAATCTGGTTAACTGGAGTTAGTGGTGCTGGGAAAACCACCCTTGCAAAAGCCCTCTCGGAAAAGCTGAGGAAAATGGATTTGAATGTGGAGGTGTTGGATGGGGATGGAATAAGGAGCAAGTTATATCCGGACCTTGGTTATAGTAAAGAGGAACGGGAAATGCACAACAGGGTTGTTGTGGAAATGGCAAACCTTCTTGCAAAAAACGGTGTGATTACAATAGTCTCTATCATATCACCCTTCAAATCAACAAGAGAATTTGCGAGAAAAGAGATAGGCAATTTTGTTGAAGTTTATCTTAAATGCTCCATAGAGGAGCTTATAAGACGAGATCCGAAGGGACTCTATGCAAAGGCGATGAAAGGGGAGATGGAGGGGCTTACAGGATATGATGGTGTCTATGAGGAGCCAGATAATCCGGATCTTGTTCTTGAAACAGACAAGTTGAGTGTCGAAGAGGAGGTAGATATACTAATCAACTATCTGGGAGAGAAGAACTTTCTGTAGTTTCTATGCGCAGTTCATATCGCTGGATGTAAGGGCTATGGATCTCACAGATTTTGTTTGCACTGAAAGTCTGACAGATTAGGGGATAAAAGACGCAGATTTTCCATTGTAATAGTGGCGTTTCTGGGATAAATTTGTGTCTGAGGTAAATTTATGCAGTTAAAAATACCAGGTTTCAGGAAAGCTCAGTTTCAGATTGGTTCCCTTTCCTATGAAGCTCAGGAATTCTCTTAGAGCTTCTTTACTGCCTATCCTGTCATCAAGTGGTGTTTTGATAGGCTTTTGACTTAGTTCACGGATTTCTCTTCCATATGTCCAGAGCAGGTCATCGATAATATCGGGAGTAATGCCTGATTCGACAGAAACCTTTTTGAATGCCTCTCCGACAGCTCTTCTCAGCTCAATAGCCTCATCACTGTTGAGAACCCCTTCTGAGGTTCTATATTCCTCAACACCAACAATACCACTTCGAAGTGCAATTTCAACGAGAACATTATCTACGGGTAAGCCCAGATTATGGACATCTCTAACATCGATTATTTTTTGTCTCCGCAAAATCTTAACTAAGAGAAAGCTTTTTTTCATCAGAGGGTCTTCATAAGCCCTAAAAGCTTTTAGACGGGCAAGAACACCATCACTGTTTCTTATCAGAAAATAATCTGCTTTTTTGAACAGATTTCTGATATCTCCCTTATAGTACTGAATGAGCTTTTCTGCACAATCTCTGAGAAGTGCAGCCCTCTCACCCGGTTTTTTTATTGAGAACCCATCTATGGTAAAAATCTCGAGAACATCTTTTTCAGTTATGGTGAGCATTTTTTCAGCTGTGAACAAATCTGGTTCTCTTTTCTGAGCCTTTCTTGCCAGATAAAATAGCATGTCTGAGCCATGATACTTGTTTTTATTCCTCGGAAATCCGGTTCTGTGGTCTATGGCGACAAGAAAGAAGACATAGTTTGCGTAGATGTATTCATCGCCTGAGGGAAATAAATCCGGAGAATCAAAGGTTATGGGGTTGTAATTGAGTCCTGAAATTAACCTTGCAAGCTCTCTTATAGCCTGTTCATTAGTTTTTACTCTCATATGCCATTCTTTGTAATTTTGGTGAATATATCACACTTTCTATTACACTCATCTATCACAGTTCAATCTTTCTCTAACCTGCTTTGATAGATTTCACAGAAAACAATTTATCATTCTCTGTTTATTTTAGATCGAAAGTGAAAAGCACAGGTTGTGGTGAAAGGAGAGACCATGTGTCATGGGTGAGACAGGAGAGTAAAGATGCGAAAGAAGGCATTGATTCTCCAAAAATGGTTCTATAAAAGGATATGGGTGTTTGAAAAAGGGTGATATAATCGAGAGGGAGAAAAAGGTTGCGTTAAAGCTATCTCTGCTTTCAGCCTTCTTTGGAGAGGTTGTGAGTGGCTCATCGCCACCTCTCGAAATAATAAATCCGATTACTTTCCTGTTTATCTGGGGTCTTTACGGAAGCGGGGTATTGCTTGTAAGAGAGGTATGGGTGAGATTCCGGGGCTATGGCAGTCTTATGCTTCTGGGCGTGGCTTACGGAATTATTGAAGAGGGTGTTGCTGTAAAATCTTTTTTTGATCCTAATTGGGAGGATCTTGGAAAACTTGGGGAGTATGGGAGGTTTGCCGGGATAAATTTTGTCTGGGCAGTATGGCTTTCAATTTTTCATGCCGTTTTCAGCATTACCATTCCCATTCTCTTGATACATGCGCTCTACCCTGAATTCAGGGAGAAGACACTTTTGAGCAGAGAGGGCACTAAAAAGGTTTTTGCCATTTTCATCTTTGTCGTGTTTCTCATTTTTATCTTTCAAAACTACCACCCTCCTTTGTTTCAGTATCTGGCTTTCCTTTTGCTCTCAGTTTTCCTGATAGGTTTTGCCTCAAAGGGAGTGAGGGCTGAGTTTTATAGTATCAGATTCTTTTCTCTGAAAAACAACTATATTTTTGGGGTTTTATTCACAGTTTCAATGTTCATCCTTTTCTTTGTCACACCTGAAACCTCGATTCATCCGTTAGTTCCCTGTATGGTAGCAATTTATCTCTTTCTTATACTCTACGGAAGATTTGAAACAATAAATTACGAAAACTTCAACCCGAAGGAGACGGTCAAACTCGTGCTCGGTTTGCTAACCCCTTTCCTTATTTTCTTCGACATTGTACTGGAATTAAATGGCTCAGTCGGGATGTCTGTTGTGGGTGTGGTGACTTTTCTCTGGATTTTCCGATTTTTGAGGACTTTATAAGTTGTCTGGGTATGGTACTGGAGGTAAATTATACTGGAGGTGAATTTTTTGAGACAATCCAAAATGCACTTTCGGAGAGATTTGAGGCAAAATATAAGGTGCGAAAATCGGATTGGATACTGGAGTCATACTTGCGATTGGAGTTAGCCTGCTAAAGTCAACCCGGCAACAATTTTTAATTTTTTTCTTCGTATTTGTTTCATGAAATTTGTAGTTCAGGAGCATTTTGCAAGAACTCATCACTATGACTTTCGCCTTGAAATGGATGGGATTGCAAAAAGCTGGGCAGTTCCAAAGGGATTTCCAGCAAAAAGAGGAGAGAGAAGACTTGCAATACAGGTTGAGGATCATGATATTGACTACATGGATTTTGAAGGTGAAATACCGGAAGGTCTCTATGGTGCAGGAAGGGTCAGAATATGGGATAAGGGGGAATACGAGCTCCTGAAAAGAACCGAGACTGAGATAAAGATAAGACTTTTGGGAAAGAAGTTAAAGGGAGTTTACATTCTCATAAGGTTTCCAAAAGGTGGAGAAAACGCCTGGCTTTTGATTCTGACGGGTTTGAAGTGATTGAAAAATTTAAAAGAGAAATCAGACAAATCTCACACCCAGGTTCTTTTTCTTATTGCGAACCATGATATTGATCAGAAGAGGAGTGATGCTTTCTACCATTGAGGATACTGCTAGAGGACCAGCATCATAGGCATTGAGACCTTCGATCTGGTTTGTAAGCTCGATTACAGTTTTTTTTGCCTTCTCATCATCTCCACAGACTGCAACATCCCAGCTGAATTTTTCTTCAAAGGTTGCAAACCTTTCTGCAGGGAGGTTGTGATAGGCTGAAACCACTCTGCTCTCCAGAATTGAATTCAGCTTCTCAGCAGCAGAACCTTCCGGCAATTTTTTATAAAGAAAAACATCTCCTATTTTTTCCATCGGAACGAGGGGAGAGACCACTATCTTACTTTTTAACTCTTCTTTAAGCAATTCAGCTGTTGAGAAAGCATGGTTCCATGGAATTGTGAATATCGAGACCTCAGCCTCTTTTGCTGCCTCCTTATTTGCGAGACCCCTGACTTTCGACTTCTCCCCGAGGCTCTCCAGAATCTGGTTGTATTCTTCGGCTTTCTTTAAAGCTTTTTCGAGCCTTCTCGAACCCACAATCACATCGTGACCCAGAATTGCAAACCTGACAGCAAGCCCCACCCCAAGGTGTCCAGTTCCGCCAAGCAATGCTATTTTCATTCAATCACCTTAATTACATTTAAGTCTATTTTTCTCTATCCTGTATTTTAGAATTTAAAAATTATTTACGAGGTTATGCAGTAACTTCACAACAGAGCTTACTTTTTTCGCTAAAGCTCACTCTACTGTCAAATCAATGTCAAGCTCTATACCGTTAGGGGGCTCCGGAATGAAGCCTGTTTGCATCAGCATTCTTATCTTTTCCTCTGATATCATAATCATACTTCTTGCGTGCGTGTATATTTCTTCCTTGGAAAGCTTCAGCCTCGCTAATCCCTGTTCAATTGCCTTCAGAGCAACTGCGGTTGCGACCTCAGGAAATACATCTGTCTCGGTCATGTGGGGTATAACATAGTCTTCATGTAATCCTTTTCTTTCTGCGAAATTAACAAGAGCTTTTGCTGCAGCGATTGCCATTTCATCTGTTATTGTTTTAGCTCTAACTTCAAAAACACCTCTGAAGACGGCTGGGAATACTAAGCTGTTGTTCACCTGATTGGGAAAATCACTTCGACCGGTTCCAACTATTCTTGCTCCCGCATCCTTTGCCTCCCAGGGCCACATCTCTGGAATGGGATTTGCCTCCAGAAAAACTATTGCATCATCGTTCATACTCGCTATCCACTCCCTTTTTATGACTCCAGGTCCTGGCTTGCTTGCAGCAATGAGAACATCTGTCCCCTTTATAGCCTCCTCCATCCCACCTTCTCTCTGTTCTCCATTGGTTTCAAGGCAGTACTTCCACTTGTAGGGGTCTCTGTCCTTTTGAGCCTCAATATCCTTTCTACCAGAATTCAAAAGACCTTTGCTATCCACTATAAAGATCTTTTTGGGGTCAGCACCTGCGGCTATCAAGAGTCTGACCCCTGCAACATTTGCAGCCCCAACTCCGATAACGGATATATAAACATCAGAAAGTTTCTTACCAACAACCTCAAGGGCTCCAAGGGTTGCGGCAAGTGTTGCTGTTGCAGTTCCCTGCTGGTCGTCATGCCACACGGGAATATCGAGTTCCTCTTTTAACCTCTCGAGGATGTAGAAACACTTCGGCTTGGCTATATCTTCGAGATTAATCCCCCCAAATGATGGGGAGATAGCTTTGATAATTTCTATAAACTTTTCAGGGTCTTTTTCGTCTATGACAATGGGGAAGGCATCAACACCGCCAAGGTACTTGAAGAGCAAAGCTTTTCCTTCCATGACCGGGAGGGCAGCTCGGGGACCTATATCTCCAAGTCCGAGTACTCTCGTACCATCAGTTGCTATTGCAACAGTATTCCAGCTGTTGGTGTAGTCATAGACCTTTTCTGGATCATCCGCGATTTCAAGGCAGGGTTTTGCAACTCCTGGAGTGTACCATACGCTGAAATCACCAAGGGTTCTTATCGCACATTTTGGCAGGACCTCTATTTTTCCCCTATAATGTTTATGCCATGAGCTTGAAATTTTTTCAGGAAGTTTTGCTTTTTCGAGGAGCTGTTCGACTGTTACTTTTTTCAAAATTTTGCACCTCCTTTTAAATCATTTTAAATTATGAAGTTAATAATCGTTTCCTATGAATTTTAATAAAGTGTGGAAAATATTAGGTATAATGCATAAAGTTTATTAACTAAATAATTGATGGGAGATTAATGGCAAAAAAATTTACAAGAGTTTCGGTAGCATTGGACAAAAAATCGGAAGAAATGCTGAATATTCTTGTGAGGAAAAAGAATACAACTATTTCTGAAATTATAAGAAGAGCCATAAACACATATTTTGAGCTCGAAAATGCAGCCACCAAAATAACGCCTGACGTCACCAAGATTTATACTGACTTTTTGTCTGATGGAGAACACTGCATCGTTGACATAGAACACTGGACAGCAATGTGGGAGGAACTGAACAAAAAAGCCTCAGATGAGTTCTGGGATATTATGGAAAAGATTGGCTATGAGCATGGGATTCAGTACAAGAATAAGGGTCTGGCCGATGTTTACGATGTTCTCAGATACATGGAAGTTGGGAACTGGTTCAGGGTTAAAATTGATGGGGAGGGAAGCTACACTCTCATCCTTTCAACACACACGGCACAGAGGTTTCTGAAGGTGTTTTTTGAAAATGTTTTCAAAGCTCAGAACATTCCGGTAAAGATTTATGAAGGATATGGAAAGCTCAGACTCGTGAAAATGAAAGAAGAGGAAGACTAAAGTTCAACGAAGTTTTTAAGCAAGAGTAAACCGTTATCTCCACTTTTTTCTGGATGGAACTGTACCCCGAGGAAATTATCCTTGGCTACAGCAGATGCAAATTCAATACCGTAGTTAGTATTTCCTATAACATAATTCATACTGGTCTCTAAATAATATGAATGCACAAAGTAGAAGAAACTCTCATCCTCGATTCCATCAAATACAGGATGCTTTTTTGCAATTTTAATCTGGTTCCAGCCCATATGAGGGATCTTGCCAGAACTTTCAGGAAACCTCTTCACAACTCCTGGGATGATGTTAAGACATCTATGTCTACCACCTTCAAGACTTTCAGTAGCGAAAAGCTGCATTCCAAGGCATATACCGATAACAGGAACCTCAGAAGATTTTATTGTTCTCTCAAACTCTCTTAACTTCTCCATTGCTGGCTTCACTGCACCAACACCGGGAAGAACTATTGCATCAGCTGTTTCGAGGTCTTCAGGCTTTCTTGTAATTTCTGGAGAGCCTCCTACTTTCGAAAGTGCTTTAAAAATGCTCTTTAGGTTTCCAACACCATAATCCAGTATTGCTATCACTTTCTCAAGAAAGGGTAAGAGGTTTAAAAAATTTGTCTACCGATGGAAATGATCTGGTATAGCAGAAAGTTTTTATTTTATTGGGCGTACTTCCTCTGAAATGACTGAACTTGAGGAAGAGCATAGAATAACCGCCCCACCCCAGATACTCGAACTCGGTAATATAATCGTTGAAAAGCTCCTTGAAAAGTATCCGGTTAAGGAGCTGATGGAAATTATAAAGAAAAACAGTTCAAAGGGTCTTTTTGTAGCGGTGAGCAGGGAAAATCCTGAAAAAGTCAGCCTGATTGTAGATACTACAGGGAAATTCTGCTATTGCTGTGAGGAACCCTTACTTATCCCGATCCCCAAAAAGTTTGCTGTTTTAGAGCCAGACACAGCATATTTTGAGAACACATTGAGAGCAAATATATATCTCGCCCTCATGAAAGCCTCTCATGAGGAACTCCACAGATAAGTTTCAATTTTCATACGATTTCATATCTCACCATCAAAGAGTATGATTTCAGGCTTTTTTGTTAAATACCTCTCCTTATAGTCGTCCCAGAACAGGTTTGGTCCCCCTACAACTATTATCCTTCCATTAAATGAAGATTTTATCTCCATTTTATCGCAGAGCAGTATACCAACGGGAATTGTTTTTTGCCCGACCTCAATAACAGAGTCAATATATATTGGCAAGTTTTCATTCCCGTTCATTAAAATGAGCTTTCCATCTTCTCTTTCGACGGTGATATTTGGTGCAGCTAGTTTGAGTTCGTATATACTGTTTCCGGAAGATATTTTTATCGAAGCATTTTTTCCAGGAGTTGAGGCTATTCTGATGTACTTCTCCAGATTCAGAATGATCGTAGATCCCCCATTCTTCACATCGAATATATTGCTTCTCAAATTGCTGTCAAAATCAACCCTGTAAATTCCTCCTCCTGTCACCATGAAACTTTTTGTGAACATCTCACCTCCTGTAAACGAGATATCTATGTTAATTTTTGCTGGTAGAAGCCCCGAATGATTTACGGATATCTCGACAACCCCACAGGAGATATTTGTATCAGCTATCTCGAGAGAGGGGGAGAGGGATAACTCCATTTCTTTTTCAATTCTGTAGCTTGCCACTGTGCTTCCACCTTTTTGAAGAACATCCACATCTTTTTCAATCTTCAGAGTGTACTTGCTGTCCTCCTTTACTTTACTTAGGGAGAATTTTATTTCAAAGCCCTCAAAGCCATCGTCTGTACCTGATGTATAGGCTTTTGCTCTTTTTACAACATCTCCTGATTTCAGAAGTGTGATTGTCCACTCTCCAGACTCTTCGGCTATATTGGTTCTGAATTCAATTTCAAAAACAACATCCCACAGTCCAGAGGATGTGTTGAGCTGAGCAAAAACAGGTTTTACATTTATCTCCGATACCTCTTTTATTTCAGAGACAACCTGGGATAAATTCTCATCATCTTTGCTGGTAATACTCTCATTTACTTTTTTATCTCCTCTGATTGTCGATTCAAATTCAGAAAGGGATTTGTTGTCGGTTATATTCTCTTCTCCACCGAAAAAGGGTAATTTCGGGAGCATCTTTGAGATCTCATCAAGAGATGGGATTGAGGGTGCTGGCAACCCTTCAGGCAAAATATCGTTGGATGTACATCCGGACAGCAGAACCACAGCCATCAGTAGAAATATTGTCATCTTCAGCCGCATCCGTCACTACTTGATTGAATTCAATAAAAAGTTAACCAAAACCCATGATGAAACCGGCAATTCAAAAGTGTTTTAAGTTCTCTCATGAAAATTGTCATGAGAGGTGAGGAATTGCAGCCAGTAGCAATCAGAGTTGAAAATCTGTCAAAGGATTTTGGGTCGCTGAGGGCAGTAAATTCAGTTTCCTTTGAGGTTGTGAGTGGAGAGGTTTTTGGACTTCTCGGACCCAATGGTGCGGGAAAAACAACCCTGATCAAAATGCTCTGCACACTCCTCAAACCAACCTCTGGAAAAGCCGAGATAGCCGGATTTGATATTGTTAAAAATCCATCTGAAGTGAGAAAGAACATCGGGATAGTTTTTCAGGAGCCAACTCTTGATGTGGAGCTTACAGCGAAGGAGAATCTTGACTTCCATGGTAGGCTATATGGAATGGATGGTAAAAAGAGGAATGAGAGAATAAAGGAAGTCCTGAAACTTGTAGGACTGGAAGACAGGGCTGATGAACTTGTAAAAAAATTCAGTGGAGGGATGCAGAGAAGACTTGAAATCGCCAGGGGTTTCATGCACTTCCCCAAGGTTCTTTTTCTGGATGAGCCAACTCTTGGGCTTGATGTTCAGACAAGAAGGAAAATCTGGGAGTATATTGACAAAGTTAGAAAAGAAGAGGATATAACAATAATTCTGACAACTCATTACATCGAAGAGGCTGAAAATCTCTGTGACAGGGTTGCAATTATCGATCATGGAAATATAATCGCCCTGGATACTGTTGAGAGGTTGAAAAACAGGGTTGGTGAAGACTCAATTGAGATTGTTACCGAAGGTGATGTATCTGATTTTATTGAGCTTATGAAATCAGCAAATCTAAGGGTTGTACGGACAGAAGAGGGCTTGATGGTATCTGCAGGTGAAGCTGAAAGGCTCATTCCTCAGATTTTCTCCCTTGCAAATAAAAATGGGATTGTAATAAAGTCTGTCAGCCTTAAGAAGTCATCTCTTGAGGATGTCTTCATCCTTCTTACTGGAAGAAAAATCAGGGAAGAATCCTCATCAGGAGCCTTGCATGTGATGAGGGCAAGAAGAATGGGGAGATAGTGTTTGGGCGTGATAAGAATGGAACTTTACGGAATATATGTTCTGTGGTTAAGGGATCTGAAAAGGTATATAAGAGCAAGAAGCAGAATAATTGGCTCACTCGGCATGCCCATTTTCTTTCTTGCTTTTTTGGGAATAGGTTTCAGAAGAGCACAGATTCCATCTCTGCCTGAAAATTTAAGCTATATTGACTTTTTAGCACCCGGGATAGTTTCTATGGTTGTACTTTTTACCGGCACCTTTTCTGGAGTCTCGATCGTCTGGGACAGACAGTTTGGATTTTTAAGGGAGATCATGGTCTCCCCTCTGAGCAGGACAACCATATCTTTGGGCAGGACTATCGGTGGTGCCACGACCGCAATAATTCAGGGAACTCTCATGCTGTTCGTCAGCTTCCTCGTCGGTTTCAGACCGGCACTTGATGGTCTGATTTATTCCATGTTTTTCATGGTTCTGATAGCAATATCCTTTACAGGGCTTGGAATCGCAATATCAACACTGATGGAAGATATTCATGGTTTCCAGCTTGTTATCAACTTTTTCCTCTTTCCGTTGTTCTTCCTCTCGGGTGCTCTCTTTCCTATCAGTGAGCTCCCTCCTTTCCTGAGAAGTCTCACTTATCTCAACCCCCTCACATATGGTGTGGATGGGATGAGATGGAGCCTTGTAAGGTTCTCAGAATTCTCACCTCTTGTTGACTTATCTGTACTTTTTGTGTTCAGTGTCTTTGTCATTCTGCTTTCCACATTCATGTTCGAGAGAACGGAGGTAGGATAAAACTTGGATACAAATCCTCACTGGAAAGTTTAAATAGGTTATATGAATAATGTTTAGCATGGTATTGAGAAAGCTCAAACAAGAATCTGAAATAGCTCTCAGACACCTCATGGTCCTGCATCAGGTCTGGAAACACCAGCCCATAGGCATATTTAAGCTCTCAGAAGTTCTCGGCATGCCAAAGCACAGGATAAGATACTCTCTGAGAGTCCTCGAACAGTCAGGTATAATCGAGCCAACACAGTATGGTGCGATTATAAGGGAGAATGCAGACAGGGAGATAGAAAAGCTGAAAACAGAAATACTTGAGATTCTCAGAAACACAGAAGAGGTCAAAAAGATGATAGAAGAGCTCTAAATAAACTACCTCCATCCCCTACCTTTTCTCCATCTGAAGAAACCCCTTTTTTCTTTTTCCTTATGATCTTCACCTTCATGCGACTTCAGCACATATATTGAGTCGGCAAGAGTTCTATCAAGTGCAAACTGGGTGTTTCCGACCTGTATAACAAAAGTTGGAAAAACTCTTATAACTCTGAGTTTCTCTCCTGGTAACAATCCGAATGCTATTGTTTTGGACTGAACTTCTCTGCCACCAACGATATACCTTATCTCTGCCCTCTCACCTGGAGCAAGTTCACTGAGTCTGAAGATAATTCTTTCAACTTCCTGCTCTCCCTTAAGACAACATTTGCCTTTTGGTATAGGTTCTCCATGCGGGCAGACAGATGGATGGCCAAGCAGTGTGCATATAGCCTCCTCAACATCATCATCAAGGAAGTGCTCGAACCTGCAGGCAGATTCTTCAACCTGCTTTTCTGCCATACCTAGCACATCATTCAGAAGTCTTTCAGCAAGGCGATGAAGTCTTATTATTCTCTCCGCTCTTTCCCTACCTTTCTGAGTTAATGAAACTCCTTTTTCATCAGTCTCAACAAGCCCCTCCTTCAGGAGGTAGTTGAGAACATCTTCTTCTATCTTCACATCAATTTCAGCTCCGTTTTCCAGGAGCCACAGGTTTTTTATTGCATTTTCTGCCTCTTCCATCTAACTTCACCTTTCAGATATAATGAAATGCAATGCTGGTTAAATATCCCACGCCAAATGCAACTGCAATTGAGATAGCAAATATTGCCACACTGGCTTTGACTCCTCTCTCTCTGCACATAACGCTGAACATTGCAATGCAGGGAACGAAAAGTGTCAGTACCACCATCGCAATCACGGTCTGCTCTGCTGTGAAAAGTCCTTTTTCCACTAGATCAAACAGGCCTGCCGCTCCGTAATCTCTCCTGAAAAATCCGTAGAGCATAATAAGTCCCGCCTCAGAGGGAAGACCTATAGCTCTGGATGGGATCGATAGAGCTCCAATCAGGATATCAAATAGGGTTGTTAACCTTCCGATCCAGATAACAAGACTTATCAGAATAAATATGGGTAGAACCTCCTTGAAGTACCACTCGAGTCTGGCAAGTGTTTTGAAAAGAACATTAGAAAGATTTGGGACTCTGAGTGGTGGAAGCTCCATGAAAAAGAGGGGTTCCTCTCCCCCTATTATTTTTGAGGCAACACTGCCCGTTGCAATCAGAACTGTAGCAATGATAAGAATCCAGATTAAAAGGCTCTGAAAATCTGGAGCTATCCCCATCATAACTCCAAGCTGAGCACTGCATGGGATTCCAACTGCAAGCATGAGTGTGGCAATCAATCTCTCCTTTCTGTTTTCGAGAGTTCTTGTGACTATGGTTGCCATCGTCCCGCATCCAAGTCCGAGCAGCAGTGGGATTACTGCTCTGCCACTCAGACCAACTTTTTTGAATAGAGTATCAAGGAGTGTTGCAACTCTTGGCAGATAGCCGGAGTCTTCAAGTATTGAAAAAGCTATAAAGAATGTTGTGACAATGGGAAATATTATGGCTATAGCATATCTCAGCCCGAGGGTTACTATGCCGTACTCTCCACCTATCAGCTCCCTTATCCAGTAATTATCAATATATGCATCCAGTATTGAGTTTAGCGGTTTGTTGATATATAGTTCATAGGAACTCTCAATTGAGTCAACAAGAATCTGAGCCCCTATGACACCTGCGAAGAGGTACAGGAGATACAGGCTCAGCAGGGTCATTGGTATTGAAATAAGTGGATGAGTAGATAGATCACTGATTTTATCGGTAAGATCACCTTTTCTCTCCTTTTTGATAAGAACTCCATCGAGCAAATTATCTGCTGACCTCTGCACCATCATGAAAACCTCGTAAGGAGTCCTTTCTGACCTGGCAATCTGCATAATTTTCTCATAATTTCTCTCTCCCCGTATCATTTCGATGGTGTCGCTGTCTCCAGCGAGAAGAAGAAATGCAATCATTTTTTTGCTGACCGGATATTCTCCCTCAATCATTTTTGAAATCTCTTTGATCCTATCTCCAAGATTCGAATTTAAGTTTATCAGCTCCTTTCTATTTTTTCTGCTCTGGAGAAGGGATTTGATTGCTCTCTTCAACTCGTCAATCCCTCTTTTCTGAGTGGCTATTGTCTTTATCACGGGTATCCCCAGCCTTTCACTGAGCAGCTTGGAGTCAATCTCAATCCCCAACCTTTCGGCATCATCCATTGCATTGAGAACGAGTATTGTGTTGAAACCAGCCTCAATGAGCTGGAGTGTGAAGGGAAGCATTCTCTCTATGTTCTTTGCATCAACCACATGAACAACAACATCCACACCTCCGAAGAGTATTTTTCTTGCAACTCTTTCCTCTTCTGTTATTGCAATCAGGGAATACATTCCGGGTGTATCTATAAGTATGGCGTTGAACTCTTTGATTCTTCCTTTGGTTATGTCTACTGTTGTACCGGGATAGTTTGATACAGTGGCGTATTTTCCGGTTAGATTGTGGAAAAGCAGACTTTTTCCCACATTGGGGCTACCAACGAGTACGATTCTTGTCTCTCCTGCATAGTCAATGTCATCACTTTTTGAGTGGCATTGCATAAATTTAGGCTAACCGAAAAAGTATATAATCTTTTTGGTAAAAGTCATCGATTATTGATTATAAGTAAATGGCTTAAAACCATTAAAGTTATTTGGTTCAGAGTCAATTTCAGAATATGAACTACGATTACCCTCCCTATCGCCCGCCAAGTGAGGCAGGAAGTGCACTGCTCAGGGTCGTCAGAGGATGTACCTGGAACAGATGTGCCTTTTGTTCGATGTATAAGGATTTAAAGTTTGAGCAGAGGAGTAAAGAGGAAATATTCAGAGAAATTGAACATCTGAGAGAGTTCTTTCCGGCTGCAAGAACAGCTTTTCTCGGAGACTCCAATCCTCTCGTGCATAAGGACATCGTGGAGATAGTCCGGTATCTCAGAGAAAAAAATCCATGGATCGAGAGAGTTACAGCCTATGCAAGAGCCAGAACAGTTGCAAGGATGAAGAGGGAGAAACTGGAAGCTCTCAGAGATGTTGGACTGAACAGACTCCATATAGGAATGGAGAGCGGGGATGAAGAAATACTGGAAATGATAGGTAAAGGTGCAACCTCTGAGGATCTGATCAACGCTGGTAAAAATGCCAAGGAGTTTTTTGAAGTATCTTTCTACTACATCCTGGGACTTGGAGGAAGGGAAAAACTGAAAAATCACGCATTGAACAGTGCTATGGTTGTAAATAAGGCAAAGCCTGATTTTGTAAGGGTAAGGACACTTACAGTAATTCCAGGCACACCCCTGGAAAGGATGGTGGGAAGAAAAATCACCCTTCTTACACCAGAAGAGCAGCTTAGGGAGCTCAAAATACTTGTTGAGAACATAGATACAGAAACATACTTCACATGCGATCATGTTTCGAACTATCTTTTCCACAATAACCGGGCATTTTTCATGGGTGTTCATGGAAGACTGCCTGATGAAAGGGAGAGAATGCTCGAGGATATAGAAAATGCTCTTGAGCTTGTGAATGTACTGGATGATGTGATGAACAGCAATGATATGGCTAAGCTGGGAAGAATAATCATGTGAGGGATTTAACACAAAGGAATTTAACACAGTTATATTTTTATTCATATTGTGGGTGATTGATTTATGGCTGGGATAGATGAGATAGTAATTTCAAAGGCAATTGCTGAAAAGTACTTTGAAAAGCTTGTGGACTCCCTCAACAGTGATGTTGCAATAGTTGGAGGAGGCCCCTCAGGGCTTGTTGCTGCCTATTATCTCGGTCTGAATGGCTACAAAACAACGCTATTTGAGAAAAAGCTAAGTCTGGGTGGAGGAATCTGGGGCGGAGGGATGATGTTCAATAAAGTCGTTGTGCAGAAAGAAGCCACAGAAATTCTTGATGAGTTCAATATAGCTTATGAGGAATACGATGAGAATCATTTTGTTGCTGATGCTGTGGAGCTCGCGGGAGGATTGATTCACAGAGCCTCAAGGAAGGCGAAAATCTTCAACCTTGTGAATGTTGAGGATGTCATGATAAGGGATGGCAGAATAACAGGACTGGTTATAAATTATACGGCTGTTGAGATGAGCAATCTTCATATCGATCCGATAACAGTCTCAGCTAAAGCTGTTGTGGATGCAACAGGGCATGATGCATCAGTCTGCAACATAGTTTCAAGGAAAACTGGAGAGCTTGAGATGAGGGGAGAAAAATACATGCATGCAGAAGCTGGAGAGATAGGAGTAATTGATAATACTTCAGAAGTTTATCCAGGGTTGTTCGTGGCAGGGATGACAGTTGCAGCAGTTTATGGACTTCCAAGGATGGGACCGATATTTGGAGGAATGCTGGTAAGCGGGAAAAAGGTTGCTGAACTGATAGCTTCCAGGATTTAATGCCGGAATTAGGTAGAGATAAGACACTTCTTTTTTCTGCTCCATCAATTTTTGGATGTAGCCGAAAATAAAGAACTGGTTGGTATAACTCAGGATGAAAACAAATTGAAAAATCGAGCAGAGGGGCTGGGAAAGCATCTTATAGGAATAAGACGGTTTATTTTAAGTAGAGACATAAATAATTTAGACTAAAACCAGAAAAAACTATGGGGCGGCGGAGATTTGAACTCCGGTCGCCGGCTCCCAAAGCCGGAAGGATAACCAGGCTACCCTACCGCCCCATGGCTATTGATGGAGAATGGACAGGGGTTTAAAAAATCTTTCCATTCTCCTTTAAGTTACAGTTTCCAAAAGTTATTCCTGTTACCTCAACTTTTTATATCTAAAAAAGAAAAGTTTCAACAGTGATATGACAAAGTCGATACAGGATTCGGTACATGGTGTAATCCAGATATCAGAGGAGCTGATAAGGCTTATTGACACTCCAGAGTTCCAGCGGTTGAGAAGAATCAGTCAGCTTGGTTTTACCAGTCTCGTTTATCCTGGAGCAAACCACACAAGGTTTGAGCACAGTATTGGTGTTTATCACATAGCCAGAAAACTGGCTGATAAGATCGATGTGGGTGAGAGTGTTAAGGAAGAGATTGCCATTGCTGCACTGCTCCATGATATAGCTCATGCTCCCTTCTCTCACAGCAGTGAGAGAATTGTTAAAAAATATCTCAGGATGGGGCACGAAAGAGTTGAAGTTTTTCTCAAAGGCTCGGTTATAGAGGATGTTCTGGAGGAGATGGGGTACTCTCTCAGAAGAATTTCAGCTCATATTTCAGGAAAAAGTGGTTTCGAGATTGTGAGTGGGGATATTGATGCTGACCGGATGGACTATCTGGTTAGAGATTCACATTATACCGGAGTCGCCTACGGTGTCTTTGATATCTCGAGGCTGATGAAAACAGTCAGATTTGATGATGGGAAGATGATAATAACTGAGAAAGGCTTGAGAGCCGCAGAATCTCTCCTTATTTCGAGGTTCATGATGTATCCGACAGTTTACTATCATCATGTCTGCAGGATTGCCAGAAAAATGTACGAGAAAGCTCTTGAGAATGCAATTGAGGAGGGGTTTTTGAGAGCGGAGGAGCTCACAGTAATGGATGACTGTGAAATCCTGAGTTTACTGAAAAACTCAGGGGGTTACTCAAAGGAAATGATGGATAGAATTCTTTCAAGAAAGCTATTCAAAAGAGCAATCTATGTGAACATGGATAGAGTGGGTTTGAATGTTGAAAAACTCTCCGAAACGAGAGCTGAGCGGGAAATAGCAGATATGGCTGGGATTGATGTGAAGGATGTGATAGTTGATATTCCTCAGTACGAAGAGGTCAAGGAAATATCTGCAACGGTTGAAATAGATGGGAAAATCCTGACTCTTGAAGACTGCTCACCGATAGTTAAATCACTGAAAGAAGCGCAGAAAGAATCCTGGAAGCTTGGGGTTTATACTCCAGAAGAGAATCTCGATAGGGTTGGAAAGGCAGCAGTAGATTTTCTGGGCATAAAAAAGACTCCAAAACAGAAAAGGCTCGATGAGGTGTTGCACTTTCTGTGAGATTAAGTTTAAGTGATTTAATGCGATCAACCAAAATGATTTTATTGTTAGTAAAGTTAAATAACTTAAAATGTATCAGAAAGAAGAATATCGAAGAAATACTGGGAAGATACTTATCGCGCTGATTGAGGGAGAAAAGGATTTCTCATCACTTAGAGATCATACAAACTTGTCACCTCCCACCCTTTCCTCACATTTAAAGGATTTGCTGGAGAGAAAGCTTGTATCTTTTAGAAGGGATGGAAAAAGGAAGGTTTACTATCCGTTAGAAAGGGCGTACAACGATCCAGAGGTTAAGAGGCATTTAATTGGAGTATTCGAGGCTTACAGGATTTTTAAAGTGAAGAGGAAGTTCTGGAATGAGGTTGGAAAGAAGGCAGTTCAGCTTTTTAACATAAGTCCTGAAGCAGCTTTCTCATTTCTGGCAGCCATCTCAAAATACAGACCTGTTTTTGGAGAGGAAAGGTATGGAGATATTCTGGAAAGCATTTATCTCAGAATGACTGACGATTTCAACCAGCTTGTAGAAATGAAGAATACAGTTCAGGAGTTTGAAGCAAGGGGAATGGATGTAAAAAGCCTCAGGATGAAGTTTGAAAGCAAAATGAGAGATTTAAAAAACATGTATATTGCTCTTGGACCCCCTTTCAGCTATAAATGGCTTAAAATGATGGAAAGAATTGATATCTGAAACTTCAAAATCAAAAAATCTTTTTAAAGAAGTGGTATGAAAAGACATTCATGATTCCCGAACTTCTCAGAGAAAAGAAAGCGCAGTTTTTTGTTCAGTATGCTTCAAGTAAAAATGCGAACTTCTACTATGCAACCGGTTTCAAAATTCCCGATCCGGCATTCTATATGATAGGTGATGACGGAACAGACCTGCTTGTGGTACATGAGATGGAGCGAAGGAGGGCTGAGCGAGAAAGCAGGGTTAAAGAAATAGCCTCTCTCAAGGATCTGGGCTTTTATGAGCTTTTAAAAGAGCTTGGAGACCCATCCATAGCTCTTTCCCAGACACTTTTTGAGCTTTTAAGAACTCACGGTGGTAGAAAGATCCTCATACCACCTGACTTTCCATCTTTTCTCTCCTTTTACTTCAGGGAGAGAATGGAGGTTGAAGTGGTCGAAAACCCTTTTTCAAGAATGAGGGCAGTAAAAAGGAAAGAAGAGGTGGAGAAGATAAGAGAGACAAGTATGGCAATAATAAACTCCTTTGAATATGCTCTGAAGATTATAAGGAAATTGAAAAGCTGTGAGGAGCTGAGAAGTGAAATAGAAACCCATCTATTCAAAAATGGATTCATCGCTGAAGATACAATAGTGGCGAGTGGATTGCTGAGCGCCGATCCCCATAATTTTGGAAGAGGGGCAATTGAAGACCATATAATTATAGATATTTTCCCTCGTAGCAAAGAGCATGGCTACTATTCCGACTTTACAAGGACTGTGATGCTTGAAAAAAACCAGGATCTAGAGGAAATGCTTGAGGCAGTTATTGAGGCAAAGGAAAAAGGGATCTCAATGGTAAGGGATGGTGTCAGGGCGAGGGAAATCCACGAAACTGTCTGTGATATCCTTGAAGAGAGAGGATATTCAACGCTCAGACAGAAAAGCAGTGAAGGGTTCATACACTCAACAGGACATGGAATTGGACTGGAGGTTCATGAGGAGCCAAGAATCTACGAGAATAAAGATATCCTGCGAAAAGGAATGGTCTTTACGATTGAACCGGGTTTGTACTATCGTAAAATAGGTGGTGTGAGGGTTGAAGATACAGTTCTTGTAACCTCTGATGGATGCGAGGTTCTGACTCCCTTCAGGAATTTCGTGAGGGCTTGAGGTTAATTCAGAATCTATTTTTCAATCCTCAAAAGCTTTAACATCAACTTTTTAAACTTCTGCCTTAATTTAATTTCATGACTGAAGAGGTTCATGAGAAAACGATACAGGCTGGTAAAATCCTCAGAACTGTGAAGGAAGAGGTTAAACACCTCATCAAACCAGGGGTTAAGCTTCTTGAAATAGCTGAGTTTGTTGAGGGTAAAATAATTGAGCTCGGAGCAGAACCTGCCTTCCCCTGCAACATATCTCTCAACAGTGATGCAGCTCATTTCACACCTAAGAGGGGTGATGAGAGAGTTCTTAAGGAGGGCGATATTGTTAAGCTTGACATCGGAGCTCATATTGATGGGATCATCGCTGACACAGCAGTAACCTTTGACCTCGGTGATAATACCGAACTGATCGAAGCTGCAGAGAATGCCTTAAAAAGTGCAATTCAGGAAGTTTATGCTGGAGCCGACACATCAGACATAGGAAAAGCGATAGAGAAGGAGATAAGAGAAATGGGTTTTAAACCGGTCATAAATCTCACTGGCCATGGTTTTCTTCCCTATGTTGCCCATGCTCCACCAACTATTTTCAATTACGGTACTGAAAGAGGGGTAAAGCTTGAGGAGGGCATGATTATAGCAATCGAACCCTTTGCAACCAACGGCGCTGGAAAGGTTGGTGAGAGGGGAGAAACGGAAATCTATTCTGTTATTTCGATGAAGCCTGTTAGAATGAAAATGGCAAGACAGATCCTCTCAGAGGTTGAGAAGTATAAAACTCTGCCATTTGCTAAGAGATGGCTTAAAAAAGCTCCTGAAATAATAATAGGAAAACTTGTTAGAGAGGGTGTGCTGAGAAGCTATCCTGTGCTGGCGGAGATTGAGAAGGGGCTGGTTGCACAGGCTGAACACACGGTAATTGTTGAAGAGAATGGAGCGAAGATTGTTACATAGGTCTTAATTATTGCAAACGCATTCAATTCAGAACTTAAAGCCTGTCATTCCAGAAAAGAGAACCATTGCATTAAGCCTGGATGCACCGGGGACGGGATAGTCTCCATATCTCAGCTCAACCCTTGGAAACAGCCTATCAATATATGTTAGGCAGGAAAACATTCCGTCCATTGTGATATCCTCAGGGTTGCCACCGAAAAGAACAAGTGCACTTTTTGCAGTTTCAAGGTCACATCTGGCACTGAGATTTTCCTCCATAGCCTTAACAAGCAAATTTTTCATTCTCTCTGCTTTTTTACCCGGGTTTTCATCCTTTTTCCAGAACATTATTCTGTCGGCAATTCCCCTTTTGATTTCGGAGTAGGCATATCCAACTGCAGAAAGACCGCCTTTCATAAAGGAATTAAAAACATCACTTGTGTCAATAACGACCTCTCCGGAAACTCTCTTTTTGAGATCTATTTCTCCAACAAGGGAGAGCATGTTGAGTGAGTTGAGGATGAGATTGTTTACACCATCTCTCTCTTCAAAAAGGAGCATGAAGTGTGAGTAATCGGTAAGAACCTTTAGTCTCCGTCTTATCTCCTCATAATCTGATCCATATTCGAGGGTGGGCATCAGTACAAGCTGAATTACCGGGTCATCAGAAATCGAGAGCATTTCCTCACCTATTCTTTTTGCAAACTCATAGCTGTAGCTGTCCAGAATATCTGTTATGAGGAGAGTAGCTTCGAAAAACTCATTTCTCGAAAATATTGTGTTCAGCACGCTTTTACCGGCTTCAAAATCGTCAAGCCAGGCAGTGAACTTGTTAGATGGGGTTATATTCAACCTACTTAAGAAAGGATGCTCCTGATGTACTGCATAGCATTTGAAGAGTGAGATATTGTTTACTCTTTCACCTTTCTTATGAAGAAGCTCAACTATACCGCATCCTCTCTTTCCGAGTCCAAGAGTTAGTAGCCTCATTCTAATATCTTTTCTCCTGCTGAGGTTATAAATTATTTCTTATAGCAGTGATTGTGAAATGGGTTCAAAGCCAAGGAATTCAACCATTCGTATAATATACTGCTCTCTCGAACTCGCTCACACTTCCAAAGTTCTTTATAATCCTCAGGTAAAAATCATCCAGAATTCTGCTTGATGCTCCCCAGACGAGTTCTCCACCACACTCAAAGTTAGGTCCCCAGTCGGCAATCTTTCTCGATTTTAAAACCCTCATCAAGTCATCTACTAAAACCCTTCTCACTTCGTATGTATCAGGAATTATTTCCTGGCTGTCAAAGACACCAACAACGGGATGAATCTTTATCCTGGACTCTATAACCACCTTTGGGGAAAGATAACCTGGAATTTCAACCTCTGAAGCTTTGATGCCAAGTTCCTCCTCAGCTTCTCTGAGGGCTGTTTCCACAGGAGTCTCAGTTTCCTCTCTGATTCCTCCAGGAAAAGCTATGTGTCCTGCACTCCTCCTGAGGTTCTTCTGCCGCATAATCATAACAAGCTTGACTCTGTCCTCTATCATCAATGGAAAAAGAATTGCTGCAGGATTTTGTGATGAGTAGGAGAGTTCTCTATCGAGAATCTGCTTCAGCAACTCCTTCAGTCTATCTTTTTCTCTCTTCAGCAATACCACCTTTCAATAAAGAGTCAGCAATTAATTATTAAATTTTCTGAACTCCTGATTCAGGTTGAGTTCCTCAACCCCTTGGGTTTCTCAACCCCTTATACCGTACTCCCTTACAAAATAGTTCTTGAGATCGAGAGGATTTGAGAAATAGAAGATTCTTGAACTCCCGCATGCTTCAGCCATTCTTTCACATATTTTCCTGAAACTATCATCCTTTCCGAGCATGATTATTGATAATCTGGCATCCACACCTCCAAGCATCTTAGCCTCCTTAATGGCACACATTCCGGGAGAAAGGAAGGGATTGTAGCTTGATGTTGGTTCACCATCTGTAATAAGGAAAACAAGTCCAGTAGCATCTTTTTTCAGTATAATCTCCCTTGCTTTTCTGAGGGCAAGCCCGATATCGGTTCTACCCTGAGGGAAAAGATTAAGGATTTCTCCTCTTCTTATCTCCCTTGCTCTATGGTTGAATGCAACAACGCTCAGTTCCCTTGACTCTCTTTTTTTTATAGCCTCCCTCAGCCCTATTGCCGCCTCTATTGCACCGATGAACTTCTTTCCCCTCATCGAATCGCTCACATCTATTAGCATGACATAAAGAACCTTTTCCATGTGTTTTGGCTCTCTTGCAACGATATTTTTCTCATCAAAACTCATATCTCCACTCATTGCGCATTTTACAAGTGTCTCGGAAAGGTCAATGTTGTCGAAAACATGTGTGTTTGGATCGTACTCTGTAATTTTATGTCCAGAAAAAATCGAAATCCCTCTTTTTGAAGTCTCTTCGAGCCCCGGACATCTGACGGGTAGGTTTTCAAGAGCCAAGTTAAGAACCTTCTCTCCTATCAATCTTTCTGCTTCTTCGCTGAAGGTGATTATTCGTCTGTACCTTCTCCTCTCGTATCCCTGAATGTATCCTTCTTTTATGAGTTCTTCAACGATCTCCTCTCCAAGATTCTCGATTAGATCATTCGGGCTTAAATCCTCCTCGGTTATTATTCCGGACTGGAGTTCCTCCTTTATCTGGTTCCATGCCTTCTCTCTTGCCTCTCTGAACTCATCTAATTTGTCAACCCAGGAGGAGTCTGAGTATCCGAAGTTGGTTATGAGCTCTCTGAAGATGGAATCGAGCTTTTCAAAGTTTTGTATCGTTTCCTCATCTTTCAGATGGTTTTTGATGTATTCTTCAACCTTTATCTTCCTATCAGTTTTGGAATAGGGATTGAAGAAGGAGTAAAGGAGATTGCTTACCATCTCCTCGCTGAGACCATCCTCTGTATGGCACAATCCACATTCAGGTTTATCAGATCTTGACTCATCTTTAAAATCATCTTTAAACTCTTCTTTCTCCAGCATACTCATACTTTCCTGAGTCTACCTTTACAACCAGTCCTGTACATCTCCGGAGGGATTCGAGAGTTATTTCAAGAGCTGAAAGATACTCATTCCTGTTTGATGTAAGCTTTTCAAGGAAGGCGATGAGATTCAGGAAGTCAGAAGGTATCTTCACTTTCTCTACATCTATTGCTCCATTTCCGAGAGAGGATAGCTCTTCCATCATCCCTCCAAAAATCTCCTTTGGTATCTTGGAATATATTTCAACCGATGTTCTGTTAAGTGACTCTTCCATCAGTCCCTCGATTACCTCATCCTTTGTATCTGATTCTTCAAATTCAAGCTCCATCCTGCTCCTCAACCCGAGCTTGATGTTTATATATCGCTCACCATAATCTTTGAGCATCACAGCCTTTCTTCCTTTTCTCATTGCTGAGGCTTTGACATGGTCGAATATTTTTATCGTCGCTCTGCATGATGGTTCCACACCGATTCTGGACGCAATTTTCCCATCTTTCATTCTTGCCAGTCTGACAGCTCTCGCAATCGTTCTGAGGTGCCATTCGGGAATGCTGCAGCCACCATTCTGCAGAGTCATGTTTTTTAGACCAATCTGAATTTCCTCCTCAAGCATATCGGGTGGTCCGATGAATATTTCCTCCATTCTGTCCATAAGGGGCTCCTTTATGTCTGATGTCCCCCTGTAGTTTGCGGGATTGGTTGATGCAATGAAGAGTGTGTCTATTTTCATGGGTATTATATCGCCCTCTGGAGTCGTTATCTGTTTCTCCTCAAGAAGCTCGTGAAGAAGTGTTTGCATTGCAGAGGGTATGGCTCCGAGCTCATCTATATATGCGATACCTCTATGGGCTTTTAAAATCCTACCAGGGGTGAAAACCTCGGGGGAGTCTATGTCAAAACCCTCTCTGATCTTCTGTATGCTGAGACCTCCAATAAGCTGTCTGGTGGTCATCATCGGGTCTCCCAGAATCCTCACCCATTTTCTGCCCACCCAGGTAAGCTCTACCTCATTTTCTTCCATGATTAGCTTTTTGCAGGAGAAGCAAACTGGATTTGCAGGGTCATCGTGAATTTTACAACCTTTGACAGCGAGAAGTTTCTCAGGCAGAAGCTTTGAAATACTCTTTGAAAATGTTGTTTTCCCATAGCCTTTCATTCCTTTGAAAAGGATATTTGAACCACTCATCAAGGCGTTTTTGAGCATTTCTTTTTCCTGTTCTTTTCCAATTATTTCAAAAAAGGGGTCTTTCCCCTTTTTTTCGTATTTCAGGAGATTTTCACGAACATAATCCATTATACTTCTTGAGTGGTAATTTTTCAGTTCAGTGTTCCATATATCTACTTTCTCCCCATTGAGAATAAAGTCAGGTGAGCTTGATTCTGTTACTCTGACTTCTTCAAAGAGGTAATCTCCGGCTTTCTGCATATAGGATAGTTGATTCAAAATTATAAGTCTATTTTGGTTGGAGCGTTTAAGTAAAAAAAGATTAGGTAAAAATTTGGATTAAAGTTCTGCCTCAAAGTCTTCAACCTTGTATGGAAATTCCCTGACACCCTGATTTTTCAACACTTCCCTCGTGAGCAACCAGTAAACCAGAGCAAGAGCTTTTCTGCCTTTATTGTTGGTCGGGATAACAAGATCAACATTTTCTGCTTGGTTGTTTGAATCGCAGAGAGCAACGACCGGTATTCCGACATCGGTTGCCTCCTTTACTGCCTGTGTATCGATTGCTGGATCTGTGACAACAACGACATCAGGCTCTCTGTATTCACTCAGAACAGGATTTGTCAGGGTTCCAGGGACGAATCTACCGGTAATTGCCTCAGCCCCGACAATCTTCGCAAACATCCTTGCAGGTTTCTGCCCATATTGCCTTGCAGAAACCACAAGAATTCTTTCAGGCTTGAATTTTGCCAGGAACTTCCCTGCAGCTTTGAGCCTCTCGTCGAGCTGTCTTATGTCGAGAACATACAGACCGTCAGGCCTTACCTTATAGATGAATTTCCTCATATCTCCGCTCTTTATCTGTGTTCCGATATGAACTCCAGCAGCTAAGTATTCGTCAGTTGGTATCAGGTATTCATAGGCTGCATCTTCCCTAACCATGCTTTCTCCTTTTTCCTCTCCTTTAATCATCGTGAATCACCTACAATCTCTTTATTTTAATCATTGAAAGCTCATCTTCGCTCTCAATTCTGATAAGCTCATTGAGCTTTGCAATTCTCTCGCCACCAACAACACCAGTCTTTATTAATGTTGCGTTGAAGGCTACACTTAAATGTGCTATGGTTTCGTCCTCCGTTTCTCCACTCCTGTGGGATACCACAATATCATAGCCACTGTCCTTCGATAGCTTCACGGCTCTGAAGGTATCTGTGAGTGTTCCAATTTGATTTGGTTTTATGAGCACTGTATTGGCTGCTCCAGTCTCTATGCCCCTCTGGATCCTTTTTATATTCGTTACAAAAATATCATCTCCACAGACCATGCATTTTACAGCTCTTGTCAGCTCAGCAAATCCTTCAAAGTCGTTTTCATGGAGCGGGTCTTCGATGTAGAGAAGGCTGTACTTATCTGCGAGTTCACCCATGTATGATACCTGTTCCTCTGTCGTGAGCTTTCTGTCTCTGTAAACATACCTCTCTCCATCCCAGAGTTCAGTTGCTGCAACATCTACTCCCATCCTCATTTCTATGCCAGTCTCATCTTTAACCTTCTCGGTGGCAGATTTTATTATCTCGAAAGCCATTTCGTCACTTATCTGTGCAGCCCACGCCCCTTCATCGCCCTTTGCAGCGAAAATATTTCTCTCCCTCAGCTCTTCCCTTATTTTTCTGTGAGTCAGTGCGTTGGCAGTCTGGGCATCCAGGAAATTATCAGCTCCCACAGGAATAACAAGGAACTCCTGAATGTTTGTGGATCCTGGAGCATGTGCCCCTCCACCGATAACATTTCCAAGTGGGTAGGGCAACTCCTTTGCGAAAATCCCACCAAGATAAGCGTAAAGCGGAAAACCGGAAATTTCTGCGGCGAGTTTTGCTGTAGCTAAGCTTGCTGTTATTGCGAAGTTACCTCCGATCCCGGAAAAATTATTTGTACCGTCAATCTCCCTGAGAGTCTCATCGACAGTAATCTGGTCAAAAACACTTATACCGATAAGAGCTTTTGAGACCTTCTCCTGGATCTCGTCAATGAAGGAAACATCCTTTACGACAGCCTCCTCAGTTCCGGTTGAAGCTCCAGCAGGAGCAATTGCGGTAGCATAAAAATCCTCGGAGTGGACTTCACACTCCACTGTTCTGTTTCCCCTGCTGTCAAAAACGATTCGGTAAATTACATCCTCAATTATCATTCAGAACACCTCAGAAGAGTTCGTTATTCACAAGCCAGATGAAGTTGTTGGTTTTCCTTCTTACAGTTATAGGGATTGCGCTTTTCTCGAACTCCTCCTTTGCTATTTCGAGAGGGTCAGATTTGTCGGTGTTTATAAGGATGGGAGCTCCCATCGCAATTTGTAAAGCTCTCGCTCCGATAATTCTTGCCTTCTCAAAGCGGGTATACTCAAAGGGAAATGTTACCTTTTTCTGATTTGATTTTGCTTTAGCCGTAATTATCACCCCTTCATATCATGGGGCCGCCGAGATTTGAACTCGGGTAACGGCGTCCCGAACGCCGCAGGATGACCAGGCTACCCCACGGCCCCCTTGAATTTAGATATTTCCTCAATCACGGATTTGTGTGTGAGAAACATCCTCCTGCAGCAGTATCTTTCAAGCCCGAGTTCATCAAGAGCCTCTTTTTTGGATTTGCCCTCCTCAAGTTTTCTGTTGTACTCTTCCCAGAGGTGTCCGATAACCTTCCCGCATGTGAAACATCTCACCGGAAACATGAATACACCTTTATTCTCCACTATATTATTCTTTCTTTCAATCGAATTAAATTTTAAAATTAAAGAATTATCTGTATGAAGTCTGCCTTCTTTTTCTGGCTCCTCTTCCCATCTGCTTCTTTGGTTCCTTTCTTCTTATATCGTTCACGAGCAGTGTTCTATCGTATTCAAGATAGACTTTCCTCAGCTCCTCATCTCCACTCCACTCAACAAGAGCCCTTGCAATCGCTGTTCTGGCAGCCTCAGCCTGCCCCATAATTCCTCCTCCTCTCGTGTTTACATCGATGTCTACCTGACTTGCAAGCTCTTTTGCCATTATAAGGGGCTCCATTATCATCTTTCTTGCAAGCTCTGGATTGTAAAGCTCTACAGGAACCTTGTTTATCCTGACTCTACCTTTGCCGGGTCTTATGGTCGCTCTTGCAACTGCAAACTTCCTCTTACCACTTGTGAGAACTATCTTCATGTTTCCACCTCAAACCTGTAGCCAAGGAATTTGCTAATTTCACCAACTGTTACATATTTTTCAGCCCTGGATATTTTGCTCAGCAACGCCTCTTCTACCACCTCAGCGTCTCCCTTTATCTCTGCTGGCACACCCATGAAAACTTTGAGGTTTCTGTAAGCCTCTCTACCCCTTCTGCTCCTCCACGGTATCATCCCTCTAACGGTTCTTTTGAAAATCCTTTCAGGATGTCTCGGATAGTATGGTCCCTTTTCCTTACTGCCTCTGTCGAACTTCTCTTTGTATCTTTGAAATACCATCGACTTGTCTCCTGTGACCACAGCTTTTTCGGCATTTATAACCACTATTTTCTCACCATTCAAAAGTCTCTTTGCAATAACACTCGATAGCCTTCCAAGAACATGCCCGCTGGCATCAATAACCGTGAAATCTCCAAGATTATCAAGAATTCTCTTAACATTTACAACCACAGTCCCACCTCATGTGATTATTCTGACTTTATTTCCCTTTGGATTCTCCTCAATAAGCTGGAGAATGCCAATACATCTTCCTCCTGCAGACTCAATCTTCTCTCTTGCCCTCTCTGAAAATGAAAGTGCAGCTACGGTTACTGGTTTATCAAGATTGCCTGTTCCGAGAACCTTACCGGGAATAAGTGCCACTTCTCCATCTCTAGAATATCTCTGAATCTTTGATACATTTACCTCTGCCTGCCTCCTCCTCGGTTTTGATAGCATTTCGGCAACAACTCTCCAGATTTTTGCCTCATTTTTCACACTGCTTTCAAGGAGGCCATCTATTAATTTGATGAGGTTTGGATTTGTTTTTCTGTCCTGCATTTTTCTGATTTTACCCATAATACTCACACCCTATAAGCTTAATCTTGTGAAAGAGCAGTTTACCTGAGCGTTATTTAAAAGTATCTCTTGGGTTACATCGCAGTTTAGTCCCATTGTCATGCCACTTCTCAGGTTTATTAAGTTGTGCTTTTTACATTCGATAGATACTAATCGATTCGCTATTACTCGGATGCTCCCTCTATACCTATTGCATTGAGGAATCTCTTCTTAACAGCCTCCTTTATGAGTCTGCTGAGCACCTCCTTCTCGGATATCTCGCCAAATATTCCGAGAGGTATTTGGCCTCCTGCAGAGTGGGCATGCCCTCCTGCACTGCCAACATCACCAAAAGCCCTTCTCAGGACATCTCCGATGTTGAACCTCACATCTATGTTTCTTGCTGATAGGTGGACCACATCCTTGACGACACCAAAAACAAGAACCGTAGAGATCCCTTCAAGCTTGAGAAGATAATCTGCCGCCTGGGTTATTGCATCTTTCTCGTTTATGAACCCTGCAAAGGAAATCAAAACAGGCGGATAAACTTCCCTGTTCTTTATGGCAGTTCCCAGCACATCGAGGGTTTCATGGGATATTGCTGGGCCCTCCATTTTCTCGATAAGATCGTGGTCAACATAGGGGTAGAGTGTTGCAGCTGCTGAGAAATCCTGAGTTCTTGCGTTCCTCTTGAACTCATCTGTCTCACTTTTTATCCCGAAGAAAAGGGCAGTGGCAAGGGTTCTGCTTGGAACCATGTTTAGCTCAACCATGTAATTGGTCATTATCGTAGCAGTTGATCCTACATTCTCCCTTATGTCAACGAATTCAGCTTTCACATTTTCGGCTGGGTGATGATCTATCACGATGTTCAGGGTTATGTTATCAGGAATTGAGTTGTTGGCACCTATTGCGGAAGAATCAACGAGGGCAAATTTTCCGTATTTGCTCAGGTCAACTTCACCACCTTTGACAACCTCTATGTTCAGAAGATTTACCATGGCTTTGTTTTCCTGATGGGATATCTCTCCAAAGTAGATTATGTCAGCTTCGATACCCATGTTTTTGGCTATCTCCTTCAAAGCCATTGCAGAGGAAAGAGCATCAGGATCGGGATTGTCGTGAGTGAAGATGGCAAGCCTTGAGTCCCTCATGCTGTTGAGCACTTCTTTAAATTTCCTAATTCTCCTGAGGGTTTCTATCCTGTTGAGAGTTTCTATAGCCATTTTTGTCATTGCTGTAGAGGGGGTTATCACCGCATCAGCCCCACTGAACTCGAGTTCCTCCTTCTCTTTCGTACCGGGAGCCCTGGCTATTATGAAAACTGACCTTGAAAGAGATCTTATAAGCTGGACAGTCTTCTTGCTCAGCTCAAAATCAGGTAGTAGGAGGAATACAACGGAGATTTTGTTATAATCGAAAGAAGTGATAAATTCCTCGTCGGAAATGTCACCAATGATTGCATCGTAATCCTGATCCTTCAGAACCTCCACTCTTTCCTTTGACGAATCTATTGCAAGTACTTTCTTTCCCCTTTTTGCCAGCTCTTTAAGCACGCTGAACCCGAAGCTTCCACAACCCAAGAGAAGGTAATCAAAATCCTTTTCGCCATTTTTGAGTTCTGATGTAGATGATTCTGAATCTGATTCAACATTCACCTCATTCATTACAAGCAAAAGCTGAAGCAACAAGATATTTAAAATTATCTTGATATTTCATTCTATGGAACTCGATGAAATCGTGCTTAAAATACGCGAAAAATATTTTGAGAGAGATAGAGGATCTGGTTCGCTTTTCCTGCTTGCTGTTCTTTTTGAAGAGGTAGGAGAGCTGGCAGAAGCTGTGAGAAAAAATCAGAAAGAGCAGATAGGAGAAGAGCTCTGTGATGTTCTCTTCATGGTTCTCAGCATTGCAAATCTTTATGGGGTAGATGTTGTCAAAAGATTGATTGAAAAGTACATAGAGGATGATCCGAGTCACAGATGGGATTTACCTTCCTGACATCACTTTGCCTACATTGCTTTTCGATTTTATACTATCAATAACTTTGTTCTTCTTTTTTATAGCCTCCTCAACGGCTCTATCAACTTTTTTCTGCATTTCTTCAAAGTCAGGGGGAGTTAGCTCTCCAACAATTTTTTTCAGGGGTGTGTATGCAGACTCCCTGAATCTTGGCTTTAGAGGCATCTTTTCACCATCCTGAACAAAATAGGCTCCCTTACCTTTTTCAACCCAGCCCACCTTGTAGACAGGGACATTCACTTCTTTAATTGCCTTTTTAACCCTATCAGCCACTTCTGCTGGGGCGATTATCATCAGCGAGTCAATCGACACTCCCATGAAATCTATCTCAAGTTCATCCAACATTTTCAGAATTTCAGGATTGACTGCTTTTCTCGTCTGCTCGTAGTCGAAAACTAAAGCCTTTCCGGAAACCGAAGATATCTCTTCAGCATCTCCTCTTATTCCACCATTTGTAACATCACTCATCGAGTGAATTTCTTTCACAAGGTTATTACTGAAAATTGCCTCACAGGAGAGCAGGAAATCGATGTTCAGCGTATGCTCTATGAGTTCATGCATTGCGTAATATATTGCAGTGGTGACAATCGTCCCTCCACCAGCCCCCTCCGTAAGGAGGATGACATCTCCTTCTCTTGCATTTCTTCTTGGTGTAATATGCTCTGAAATTCCAACACATCCAACTCCGCCTGTCATTCTTTCTCCAATAACCATATCTCCACCAATTCTCAGTGTGCTTCCACTGACAAGAGGTACGCCTGTTAACTCACAAACTGCGGATATCCCGGCTATATGGTCGAAAATTTTCGAAACATCTCCATCATCTGCTATGTGTATATCAGAAAAAACCGCAACAGGCTTTGACCCCATCACATAAACATCTCTCATTGCAGCTCGGGTGACATGAAAACCAGCTACAAAGGGAAACTCGCTGAGTCTGGAATGAATCCCATCTATTGCAACGGATATGTAAACGCTTCCTGCCCTCACAACTCCTGCATCATCGAGGTCTTTGGTTGACAGCACGGCTTTACTCTCTCCAATAACTTCTGCGATCTTTCGGTGGACGTAAAAATCCCCTCTTCCTCTTGAACCTACCCCAAATTCACCCATTGAGACTCCAGAGCGATAATAATCAAGGATAAAATTACTTTTTGAAGTCGCATTTTTTACCTCCACAACAACTGCATCAGCCCATTTTTCAGCTCTCTCAATATCCCATTGCTTTATTTCAGCTATTCTTTCAGCAAGTATTTTCTTCACCTTATTTTCTTCCATTCTGGCAAGTGATCTCCTTGCAAAACCCTCAATATCCATTCTACCACCTTTGGAGAAAATTATCGGGGCTGATAAAGAACTTTACTGAAGCAGTTCTTTCTGTTTCATCGATTCATAGATGATTATTGCTGCTGCATTTGATACATTGAGGGAGTTTGTTATCCCATAACCCCTGATTCGCACAATAAAGTCACATTGCTTCCTCAGAGGTTTTGAAATCCCTCTGTCCTCTTCTCCGAATACAAGCACGACAGGAGGGGAGATATTAACATTCTCGAGGTTATCTCCATCGATTTCAGCACCGATAATTGAAAGTCCAATCTTTTTTGCTTTTCTGGCGCAGTTGACAAGATTTTCCTCTCTTGCAATCGGGATGTGGAAAACCGCCCCTGTTGAAACTCTAACAACAGCATCTGTAATTTGTGCACCTCTTCTTTTCGCAATTACAACACCTGCACATCCCAAAAACTCGGCAGTCCTTATTACAGCACCAAGATTCGCCGGGTCTTTGATTTTATCGAGCATAACGATGGGTGTGATGTTCTCCACAGCTTTTTTCAAAATAAAATCGAAGCTTGCATATTCAACGGGAGAGACATCTCCTTCAATTCCCGAAATTTTTTTTGGGATTGTAGGAATTCCCTTCCTTCTGCATTCTATAATGAGATTTAAAATCTTGGACGAGTCTGATTCAGGGTTGTAAAATACTCTGTTCAGTTTCCCGGATTTCAGAGCTTCGCAGACGGATATGTATCCTTTTACTCTCATGTTCACCTCAGATAGATTCCACCTTCTCCTGATTTAAGAGTTTTCACGAGTTTCTTTATGAAATCAACTGCTTCAATCTCCTCAACTTCATCAAAGGAAAACCAGCCCACATCCATTGCATCGCTTCCTGCTCTCAACTCTCCTGATTTTATTTCTGCAAAAAAATCTATGATAACATAGTGAAACCTTATGTCTCCATTTCTGAAGATTTCCTCGCTTACACATGCAACATCCTTCACCTCAATATCAAGTCCAGTCTCTTCCTTCACTTCCCTGATTAGAGCCGAATGAAGAGTTTCACCGAGCCTGACAACACCTCCGGGAACACTCCACAATCCTCTGTTTGGCTCATTAGCCCTTTTTACCAGAAGAATTTTCTCTCCATCTAAGATTACTGCACCTGTTCCAACGAAAGGGTAGGAGGGATACTTTCTTCCCATGTTCATCACCGTAGAATGCCCTCTATCTTCCCCTCCAGCCCTGAGAAGAAGTACTCCACAGCTATTGCGGCGAGGAATATTGCCATTAACCTTGCAACTATATCTGAGCCGCTTTTTCCGAGAATTCTGATAATCTGGTTGCTGTAAACATGGGTGAGTCTTACAACAAGATATGTGAGAAGTATCCCGAGAATAACCATTGCTTTAAACAGGATGGTTTCTGCAGATGAGTAAAGAACTATTGCAGCGGTTATGGCTCCTGGACCTGTATAGAGTGGTAGTGCTATGGGGAAAACTGCAAGGGAATCAATATCTATACTCTCCTTACCCTTCTCCACATATGCTTCTCTTCTCCTGCTCCCCATCAGAATATCGACTGAAACTGCAAAAAGGAGAATTCCTCCGGCTATCTTCAGTGAGTCAACTGTAACCCTGAAAAAATCAAGTACGTATCCTCCTGTAAGGGTTACAATGACAAGCATCGCTGCTGCTATGACAGTAGCCTTTTTGGAGATTCTATTTCTATCCTCATCGGATAGAGATTCGGTTACAGCTATGAACATCGGTATATTCCCGGGAGGGTCAACGATGATGAAAATTGTTGTGAAAGTTGTGATGAAAAAACTCAGATAGTCCATTTCAATCCCCCATATTTCTGAAAATATCAATCGCCTTTGCGGTGTTCTCCAGCAACTTTATGGCTGACTTTTGAGTTGGAAAACCACCAAGCCCGCAGTCCGGACCGACATACCTTAGATTTTCTCCAAATATACTATAGGTTCTCTGAAGCCTTTTCAGGATATTTTCAGCACTCTCAATCTCATCAATCGCCTTCAGTATAAGATTTTCGTCTTTCCATGCATTTACTCCATGCATCAGGTTGAATTCGGCTATCATGGAATCTATATCTGTTCTGGAAATCCCCGCTCTCAATCCTTTTTCGTATGATTCCAGTTCTTCTGCATCTACAAATTCAAGGGCTTTCTCATCCTTTGCAGTTTCAATGCCTATCACATCTATTGTTTTGACATCCAGCAGTTTTTCATAGTAAAGCGGTGCGTGGAGGTGAATCTGAACATCCACATCAAAATCGAAGTTCTCATAAGCAAGCTCAAGCTGCTCGGGAGTGGGTTGCAGCTCTGGATTCAGACCAAGACTTGGGTCATCGATGCTTACACATGTAACATTTAGTCTTGAATCAATTGCATTCTCAACAAACCTTGAGAGAGATCTGGAAATGGAGGAGAGAATATCATCATAGATTACACTACCGAATTCGGATAGATAAACCTCAAAAGGTCCCGTTATGCATACTCTCACATCTCCTCTGTACTCAATTTTTTCAAGGGATTTGAACTCAGGAATGATCGCATGCTCTTTTTTTATGAGATAAACATCTTCCTGAAAAGCCTCATCCTTTATGAGCTCTGAGAACATTTTGACCATATCTCTAAACTGAGGGTATGTTGGCACCTCAAGGCCCGATTTTACTTTCATTATGAAAGCTCTCTGTGCCATCTCCTCGAATTCCTTTGTATTCAGATTCTCGTCCGCCCATGGTCTGTCAATGCCATCGGGCAGAGGGAAGCTACCAATATCATCAAATCTCATCCAATCACTTCCTTCAGACATCCTTGCTTAGTCTTCCTGCCATATTTAATTAAACTTACGCAGGTTTAAATTTCCTCCAAGTATTGGCGGGTAATCCAAATATTGTAGCATAGTGCATGTACGCATCAAAGCAGGTAAACCTAAAGTTAAAAAATCTCCCGATTTATTGTCATTATGGAACTGTTATTTTCGAGCATGTTCCTCTACGAGTACGATGTGGAGAGCATAGCGAAAGCATCTGAACTTTCAGGATATGATGGTATTGAGTTCTGGGTTGAAACCCCCCATTTCTGGATAGACAGACGTGAAGAAAAACTTGAGACCATCAGGGAAAAAATACTAGCAGTCCATTCTCCTGTTCTGGATTTAAATCCTGTTTCCGTTAATCGTAATCTCTGTGAACTGACATTGAAGGAAACACTTTACTCGATTGACCTCACAAAAAAGCTGAATGTGAAGGTTGTAACAATCCATGCAGGGAAAAGGAGTGCCCTGAGAGAACCGGTTTGGGCAGATTATGCATCCCTCAAGAACTATCTGAGAGTATGCTCAAAGTATTCAAAGTTGAAAAATGTGATACTTTGTCTTGAAAATTCAGAACCAAAAGTAAACTATCTCTGCAAAACACCTGAAGAAGTACTTGAAAACTTGAAAGAATTCAATCTTGGTTTTACCTTTGATTTGAACCATGCAACCAAGAATTCAGAGCTCAATGCGGAGGGTTTTCTGGACTTTTTCAATAGAATTGAGAACATTCATGTTAGCGGTTATGACAGTAAAGGCAGACATGTCTCATTTATAGGCTTTGAAAGGATTGAAAAGCTACTCAAAACTCTTTCAGAAATCGGTTATGATAAAAAAATAACGGTTGAACTTGATGATCTGGGTTTGAGAATAGGTAAATTCAACTTTGAAAAAAAGGTTGAACTGCTTAAGAAAGAAGGCAGATATCTGAGAAAGTTTTTCAGGAGATAAGAATTACTGTTGGAGGATAAGTTTAAACCTCTGGGCATTTTCAAACATGTTTTTGTTGTTGAACATAACATAACAGCTCCTCTCTCCTCCTATGGAATCTCTCAATTTTGTCAGCTCCTCCTCGGAGTAGTTGTGAGAGTAAACGATTCTTCTACCTTCATACCTTCCATGGAGTCTGAAATAGTTTATATCTCCAAAAAGAGGTTTTGAAATCATTGGATCAACACAGTGAACAACTCCATAATCCTCAAGCCTTTCCTTGGCTCTCATTAGTGACTCCTCATCCCACCCTCTTGGCTCCCATATCAGTATGAAACCCTTAATGGAACCGAAAAAATCCTGCATGTTGCTGATATTCTCCTCTGAACAGTGGAAGGAGAGGGGAGTCTGGAAGAGGATTTTCTTTGCTTTGAGAATTCTGGCAATCTCTTCGGTTTTCTCCCAGGCTTCCATGACTTCGCCCGAAGGTCTGAAAAATCCGGTTTTTTCAGCCTTTATTCCAGCCTTTCTGTAAGTGGGGCTGGATGGTGGATGTGTTATCAGCTGAAAAGCCTTTATAACAAACTCAAAGTCAGAATTTATTTTATCTGCCTCTTTTCTCCATTTAATAGCAGTTTCTGGATTTGGTGGTTTGTAAAATGTTTTCTGGACTTCAACAACATCAAAGGAGTACAGATATTTTTTAAAAGAAACGGGAAAACCGCAGCAGCCGGTTTTCACCATCATTTTCGAAAAATGGATTTAGAAATCATCTGAAGTAACCAAGATCCTCATCGCTCTTCCACTGCTGGACTGTTGCCTCCTGCATCTCTCTTATCTGAGCAACTAATCTCTCCATCTCCCTTGCCCTCTCGTCGAGTGCCTCAACACTAACATTGATGTTGAGCATCCTCATCAGAACATCCAAAACAGCCTTTGCACTTTTTGGATCGACCATGTAGCCTGATGTGACACCCATCAGACAGGCAGACTCAATTCCTTCGAGCTGTGAAACACCAAGAATTAAACCTGATGCACCGATTATCCCTCCACCAGGCTCGCCCTTTTCAAACTGAATTCCATAGGTGGAAAGTTCATCTATCAGCTTTTTGCTGTTTGCCGCACCGAGAACATAGGGTTCCTCTACAAGCTTACCTATACCATATCCACCCAGTGTGTATATTCTCTTAACGCCGAACTTTTTTGCAATGTCTATATAGGCATTGACGAGTTCAAAGTGGCCTTCGCTGCTGATACTCTGAAAATCACCGACCAGAATCAGCAGATCTGGAGCACTGTCAGATGCTCTGTGTAAATAAACTTCATTTTTTGGCATTCTGATTGTTCCATCCTCTTCCACCATTACCTGGGGTGGGAAGTGGTGAGAGTAAATTTCGACAACCTTTTCTGCGTTCAGTTCTTTTACTAAGTGGTCCGCAACAAGCTTTCCAACATGTCCTATCCCGGGTAAACCCTCTATCATGACGGGGTCTTTTAAATCGAATTCTTCCGGTTTTTTCAGGTATCTTACATCAACCTTACTCAGCATAAAATCACCTCCATCAATTTCTGAGGCTGAAAAAGCCCTTTTCCATTCTCAACTTTATCCTGTATTTCTGATAGGGATCCTCGGGTGAATATTTTGGGGGGATTGGAATTGAAGTTCTTTCCCCACAATCGGGGCAAATATCTTTGAAAGTATATCTTGCACACTTTTTACACTTCCTCATTTTTGTTTTCATATTTAGGAAACTCCATCTAATCGCTATAAAGGGTTTTTTGTTAGTCACGAAAAATTTAGGGAATTGGTTATGCAGCCTCTCTGATAAAAGCCCCCTCACCACCGAGTTTCTTTATCTTTTTAAGAACCCTATCTGTTGCACTTTTCAGTACCTTCTCGGCTGATTTGTAATCCTCTCCTTCAAGAATGATTCTGTATCTTGGAGCCCCAACATATTCTATTTTTAGCTCGATATCCTCAGCTTTGACCTTGTTTATCTCCATCAATGCCTCCTTTATTCTCTCTACCCCATCAGGAGCATTGCTTTTAAGTTCAAGAAAACCTCTGATTTTTATCTTCTGTGGCTTGATATTTTCATGGGCAATCTCCTCTATTGCCTTTGCAAGGTCCTCTCCGGCAATCTTTGAAATACTCTCTGCACCCTCATATATTGTCTCTTCGAAGGCATTGTAAAGAGTGTCAAACTCCTCAAGAAGTTTCTTCCCGATTTTTACCAGCTCATTTCTTGGAACTTCAGCTTTCTCTCCTGCTATTTCAAGCCATTTAAATGCTCTTTGCTCACTCTTCCATTGCTGCATCTTCTCTCTTCTCTGTCTTTCATTTACATCCTTTATTGACAAATCTATGTGTCCTCTTTTCGGATTTATGTCGAGAACTTTGCAGACGACTTTCTGACCTTTTTTGACATAGTCTCTGATATCTTTTATCCATCCTGCGGCAATTTCGCTGATATGCACGAGACCCTCTTTGTTCTCATACTCATCAAGGGAAATAAAGGCTCCAAAGTCAAGAACTCTTGTTACAGTGCCAACAACAAGCTCACCTTTTGTTGGGTATCCAGACCTCCTGATGACAATTTTATCGTTATCTGTTTTTTTAGCCATGAGAGTCAGTTGTAAAATGGTAATTTAAATATTCCTGAATAGGGAGTGGGAGTGGATGAATTGAGTGGATGGATTGAGTAGAAGCCTTGAATAAAATTTAGAGAATAACACTCAGAAACTTCTGTGTTCTGGGATTCTTCGGATTTCTGAAAATCTCTTCCGGAATACCCTCTTCAACTATTACTCCTTCATCCATAAAAATCAGTCTGTCTCCAACCTCTCTTGCAAATCCCATCTCGTGGGTTACGACGAGCATAGTCATACCATCTTTTGCCAGCTGTTTCATCACATCAAGAACTTCCTTAACGAGTTCAGGATCGAGAGCGGAGGTAACTTCATCGAAGAGCATAACCTCAGGGTTCATAGCGAGGGCTCTGGCTATTGCAACTCTCTGTTGCTGTCCACCACTCAGCTGAGCTGGATATTTGTTTATCTGATCTCCAAGACCCACTTTGTTCAGGAGTTTGATGGCAGTCTCCTCTGCTTCCCTTTTGTTCATCTTCTTGATTTTCAAAGGAGCAAGCATGACATTCTGTAGGGCTGTGAGATGGGGGAAGAGATTGAACTGCTGAAAAACCATTCCTATCCTCTGACGAACCTTGTTTATGTCTATTGATTTATCTGTGATATCGACACCATCGAGAAGTATCTTGCCATCAGTTGGCTCCTCAAGCCTGTTTATACATCTTAGAAGGGTTGACTTTCCGCTTCCTGATGGACCAATTATGACAACAACTTCTCCCTTTTTCACCTTCATGTTGACATCTTTGAGAACTTCATTCTCACCGAAGCTTTTTTTCAGGTTGATTACTTCAAGGAGGTAACTCATCTCTGGTATTTTTTGTAGGTTGTTTTATGAATTTTTTCATTCTACCAAAAAAGTGGAAGAATATTCGTGGTTTGTATAATATTCCTGAGTTTTTTCTAAGGATGCTCCTTCCTCAGGTACAGATTTCTGCTATAAAACTTATAAAACCTTCTCTTTTCCTGAAAAATCAGGATTGGAAGGATTAGAAATCTATTAAAAAATAGGTGTATTACTGTGTTTATTTCACTTCGTAGGTTCCAAGCCTTTTCTGTGAGTAATCAACGAGTCTGCTGAGTGGTATGGTCATCATGAGGTAGAAGAGTGCAACACCGAGGAAAGGTGTCCATGCATTGAAAGTTGTGTTTACGATCTGTCTTCCAACTCTTGTGAGTTCTACGATGGATATTACCGAAAGCAGCGATGAGTCCTTTAGCAGGGCTATGAACTCATTTCCCAGTGCAGGAAGGATGTTTCTAAATGCTTGGGGGAATATAACATATCTCATTGCCTGGAGGTAGCTCATACCGAGCGATCTTGCAGCCTCCATCTGTCCGGTCGGTATGGATTCTATTCCTGCTCTGACAATCTCGGCAATATAAGCTCCACTACAGATACTGAGTGCGATTATTCCAGCGGGTTCAGGACGAAGATTTATACCTATTGCCGGCAGTCCAAAGTATATTATCAATATTTGAACGAGCAGAGGTGTCCCCCGGATAATCTCTACATAAAGTGTGGATACTCCGAAAAACACAGGATTCTTTGAGACCCTTGCAAGCCCTGCAATTGTGCCTATTATCAGTCCGAAGAGAATCGACAGTGATGTGAGTTCGAGGGTAACAAAAGCTCCAAAAGCGAGATCAGGGAGTATTCTTACAAAGAGGTCGATGTCAAACTGTCCAACACCAGCCATACTGATAACCTTTTACAAAAAAATAAAGAAGGGTTTTACTGCCCGAACCATTTGTTGTAGATCTGGTCGTAGGTTCCGTCCTTCTTCATCTCCTCAAGTACTTTATTTATTGCCTCAAGGAGACCCTTGTTATCCTTGTGAACGGCTATTCCATAGTATTCCGGCTCGAATTCTGGATCTTCGACGACTCTGTATGTTTCAGGATCTTTTTTGGCTGCAAGATAAGCAACGAAGTTGTCTATAATTGCTGCAGCTGCATCTCCCTTCTGGATTGCCATCAGGGCTTCGGGAGTACCTTCGAACCTTATGATCTCAAGCTGAATACCCTTTTCCGTTAATTTCACTGCTGCAAAATCACCTGTTGTACCCTGCTGAACGGCAACCTTCTTCCCTGCAAGGTCTTTAACTCCGTTTATAGACTCATCCTTTGCACTCGTGAGGATGACCTGTTTCGCCTCAAAATACGGATTGCTGAAATCAACCTGCTTTGCCCTCTCCTCTGTTATTGTCATTGCCGAACAGATAACATCATACTTTTTAGCCTGAAGTCCGGGTATTATTCCATCCCATGCAGTGTTAACGAACTTTACCTCAAGCCCGAGTCTTTTTGCGACCTCAGTCATGAGGTCGATATCGAAGCCGGTATATTCTCCTGTTTTCTCGTCAGTGTACTCAAATGGTGGATAGGCAATATCGCTTCCGACAGTCAGCACACCGTCAGTTACGAGGTCATACGGTTTCTCTTCAGCTGCAGGAGTTGTTTTCTCTTCAGCTGCAGGAGTTGTTTTTGGTTCCTGAACAGACTTCTCCTCTTGGGCGCATCCAGCAAAAGCTATGCCTACTATCAGCAAAAGAACCAGAAGCAATCCCTTCATTTTTTTCATAGTCTCACCTCTCAGGTTGTGAGAATTGCATATTATTTTAGTCTTTCGAATGTATAGTGTTTATCATCTATTGCAAACGATCAAAAAATTTTCATGAGAAAATTCTGTGGAGGCAGCATTATTTATTTTACATTTTTTACATAATAACTTTCTTATTTAATCTGTAAATAAAAAAAGGCATTTTAATCAGACATCAATTTTTATCTGATGGATGAAGGTTTGAACTTCCAGTCGGTAAAAAGGAAGTTTTTTCTTGTAGCAAACATTGCAAGAACATCCGAGTTCAGTCTTAACGATCTACCAGGAGCAGGCAGAATGGATATAGTTTGTAGATTTATCGCCCAGTCCCTCTTCATCTCCCATGGTGTGAGGAGGGATAGTGCAGCAATTGTAACCCTTCTGGGTGAACCAGAACCTCCAAAGACAGTTTTGATAAAGGGCGATGAAGTAAAATACATGTCACCTGACGAAAGGAACATTGCAGGTCTCCTGAAAAAAAGCCTAAGGTTGAAGGTGGAAAAGAGCTGGAAGAAATCATCACCGGGGATCTATATTTCATCCAAGGATGTTGAAGAAGTTCTGGACTGTTTTCAGAGTAGCAAAATAGTGTATCTGAGAGAAGATGGTCAGGATCTGGTAAAGAACATCAGCATCGATGATTTCCTCTTTGTATTAGGGGACCACATCGGAGTTCCTGACGAGCTCGAACAAATAATAATTTCAAAGTCAGACATGGTGGCATCTCTTTCTCCCATCTCCCTTCAGGCTGACCAGTGCATTATTATCCTGCACAACATCCTCGACAGAATAGAGAGGGGGTGGTCTTGTGGATGAAGTAACACTCCACATAAATGAGGCGGTGAAGTATGGAAAGAAGATGTTTGAGAGGGGATTGATAGATGGAGCAAGCGGAAACATGAGTTTCAGGGTTGGAAACAGGGTTTTCATAACGAAGACAGGAGTAAATCTCGATGAGCTGGACAGTGACTCCTTTGTTGAAGTTCCTGCTGACAGCAATTTGAAAATTTTGAAGGAAAGGAAAGCATCCAGCGACTCACTTTTGCACTTGAAGTGCTATCATAAAAGCACCTTCAAAACAATAATTCACTGTCATGGGATTTACAATGTCGTTCTATCTCTCAAAAAAGACTCTTTTGAACCATTGGATCTGGAGGGAAGTCTCTTTCTTGGTAAAATAGAGTTTGTTGAAGGGATTTTCATGACTCAGGAGTTTGCGGAAGAAGTCTCAGAAAAGCTCTCTTCAAAAGGTTTTGCAGTTGTAAAAGGGCATGGAATCTACACTGCTGCTAATTCCTTCAGACAGGCTTTCAACATTGCAAACTACATTGAACACTCCTGTCAGATAGCCTATCTTCATGACCTTTTAAAGGACTGAAGCGGACTTGCCATAGGTTTTTCTGGAAGCCTGTTAATCTTGACCTCTTGAGCACGGGTGTTATAAGTCCATCTTTCATTTTCACTTCTCTATCTCTGGGTTTTTCGAGGGGTGTGGAGCTGAGGAGATCGCCCACAAATATTGGTTTGATCGCACCAGACTGCACTTTGTTTTTTCCTGATTACTTTTGATATTTACTTTTAGTACATCCACCGTGTTTGTATTCTTCTCCAGTTCCTCTAAAGTTAAGCAGTAGGTTTAAGTATGGTGGCAGGTCTCTTTCCCGTCATCAAATAAGGATACAGAGTATAAACAATGTGACTTTTAAGGCTATTATAAAACAACGGTTCAATCAGGTTTCCGATTTCATCGCCTTTATTTCATCCATATCGAATTTCTCAACAACCTCATTAAGCTTCTTGAACCATCTATCAAGCTCATCTTTCAGAATTGTTTTCAGAACATCGATATCAATCGGGTTGTATATGTACTTGTATCCTCCATGTTTGAGAATCCTGTATTCTCTCTTCACCAAACCCTTTTCGAGCAGTGTCTGGAGGCTTCGATAGACACCACTCCTATCTTTTTTCATGATCTCCGAAAGTTCATCCACCCCAACACCCGGATTTTCAATCAGGGTGAGATATACTTCAAGCTCGGAGATTGTGAGTTTCAATACACACTTTACAATGTGCTCGAAATCCGGTTCACTTACCTCAAATAACCCCGTAGGTCCATCAGTTGTCACTGTAACACCCCCTGGTAACAATAACTTTTCACCTTCACAGTTATTAATCTTTTTATATTTCTAAAGATGTTTTCAAACAAATGATTTTTCAATTTTTTTATTGTTAGACTTTAATTTTTTAAAATTTAAAAATATAGGAAGCTCAAGCTCAGATTTCAACCATTATGAGGGCATTTTCAACCTCTATTACCTCAACCCCCCTTCCTTCAACCGTTTTCTCGAACTCGAACTCGAACCAGTCAGCAAACACCTCTATTTTCTCACCGTTTATGTCAATCTGTATGCTTCCACTTTCAATGAAGTCTGTCAATTCTTCGTAACTCATTTTGTTTATCCTTTTCACAACCTCTTTTGCCTTTTCTCTGAGTTTGGGACCTATTATGTTATATCTGGGTTTTATGCTTGAAATTCTTGTCCCTATTACGGGCATCTCAGAAAGAACCTCAACTTCTGAGTTCACAGCACCGGCTATGTCTCTGATATCGAAATCATTTTCGGAGTAGAGCATGACTTTTTTCAGTGGAGCGTTAAGTGCCATCCCTTTTTCGTGTTTCATCTTTCTTATTTCTGCCACAATGCTTCTTATTATCTCTCCTTTTCTCTCCGCCTCATCGTTGATTAACCTGTTGTCTTTTTCAGGGTACTTCTGAATATGGACACTTTCAAATCTCCTTCCTGTTACCTCACAGAATATTTTCCAGCACTCCTCAGCGAGAAATGGTGTGAAGGGTGCGAGCATTTTTATCATCGATTCCATTACTGTATAAAGAGCAAATTTTGCACCCCTCTTTTCATCCTCATCTCCTGAGTAAAGTCTGTTCTTAACGATCTCAAGATAGTCATCGGCAAACTCATACCATGCAAAACTCCTTATTGCCTTTATTGCCTCATCAAATCTGTATGCATCCATTGATTCGTTTGCAACCTTTATAACCCTGTTCAACCTTGAGAGAATCCACCTGTCAGCATCTCTTAGAAATCTTTCATCTCCCTCTGGATTATAGCCTTTGATGTGTGGAACAGCAAATCTGAGCATGCTCCAGAACTTCTGTTGAAATCTGCTTGCAGCCACAATATCTTTCCATGTGAATATAACATCACTTCCGGTTGAGCCGCTTGCCGCCCACTGCCTGAGAGCATCAGCTCCGTATTTCTCTACAACCTCTTCAGGGGAGATGATGTTTCCAAGGCTTTTGCTCATTTTCCTTCCATCCTCTCCGAGAACCATTCCATTTATCACAATCTCATGCCAGGGTATATTATCAACAAGGGCGAGAGACCTTAGTATTGTGTAAAAAGCCCAGGTTCGTATTATATCATGTCCCTGTGGTCTGAGATGTGTTGGGTACTCCTTATGCTCCTGAGGCCAGCCTGTGATTGCAAGAGGCGTTATGCTCGAATCCATCCAAGTATCAAGAACATCATCTTCCCCGGTAAATTCAACAGAACCACAGGAAGGGCATGGTGTATTGGGGAAATCCTTTGTGGGATCAACGGGGAGCCACTCCTCCTTTGCAACAATCACTTCTCCACATTTCTTGCAGTACCACGCAGGTATAGGGGTTGCGAATATCCTCTGCCTGCTGACAACCCAGTCCCACTCCATGCCTTTAACCCAGCTTACAAGTCTGCTGAACATATGGTCAGGGATCCATTTTATCTTCTCTGCTTCCTTCAGAATTCTATCATGCTCTACTTTGACAAACCACTGTTCCTCAGCTATTATTTCAACAGGGGTTTTGCATCTCCAGCAGGCTCCAACATTGTGTTCAACTTCCTCCTGTCTGAGCACTCTTCCCTCCTTTTTGAGGTCTTCCAGAATCTTCTCTCTCGCCTCCTGAATCGTCAGATCTTTGTACTTGCCAGCTTTATCGTTTAGCCTGCCGTTCTTGTCGAGAATTATTCTCAGTTCAAGGTTGTGCTTTTTCCACCATCTTACATCCTGTCTATCTCCAAAGGTACAGATCATAACCATTCCTGTTCCAAACTCTGGATCTACCTCTTCATCCTCAATAATCCTTGCCCTGTATTCTGTTGTGGGAATAACCACCTCTTTGCCAACAATATCTCTATATCTATCGTCATCGGGATGAACGGCAATTGCAACACAGGCAGGAATCAGTTCCGGACGGGTTGTGGCTATCACGACATCATCGTCAAATTTTATGTAGCTCAGTTTTGTCCTTCCGGATTTATATTCGATTTCAGCGAGGGCGATAGTTGTCTGACATCTCGGACAGTGAATTACCGGGTGATAGGCACGGTAGATCAAACCCTTTTCGTACATTCTGACGAATGAGATCTGGGTTTTTGAGTAGTATTCAGGATACATTGTGATGTATTCCTTACTCCAGTCAACAGAAAAGCCAAGTCTCTTCATAGTCTCTTTCATCTTCTTTATATTCTCTTCTGTGAATTCAACACAGAGTCTTCTGAAAACATCCCTTGGAACATCGTTCTTGCTTATCCCATGCTTCTCCTCAACCTTAACCTCAGTAGGCAAACCATGACAATCCCATCCCTGGGGAAACATAACTTCGTAGCCTTTCATTCTTTTATATCTGGCTATGAAGTCTATATAGCACCAGTTCAGGGTGTTGCCTATGTGAAAAGAGCCTGTGGGGTAGGGAGGAGGAGTGTCTATGATGTAGTGAGGCTTTTTGGAATTCCAGTCAAAGTAGTATATTGAGTCTTCTCCCTTCTTTGAGTCCCATTCCTCAGCCCATTTTCTTTCGACCTCATGCACTCTGTACTCTTTATCCAGTTCAATGATAACTTTATTATCTGACATGGTTTCACCTTTTTTATCCTTTCAATGATTTTCCCATTATTTTCACCTATCACATCAAAGTATGCAACTGACATCTGATGAAATGTATTAAAATTTGAGGTGGTAGCCGATTTTAAATATTTATCTAAATCTCAGTGGAACTCAATGAAATTAAATCTTCGCTACAAAATTACTAAGGACGCCTATACCCTCGATTTCTACCTCAACAACATCTCCTGGCTTTAAGGCTCCAACCCCGGATGGGGTTCCGGTTGCTATGACATCACCTTTTTTCAGAGTCATGATTGATGAAATGAACTCCAAAAGCGTGAAGGAGTCAAATACCATGTTGGATGTTCTTGAAGCCTGAACGACTTTTCTGTTGAGGTATGTTCTGATCATCAGATCGAGAGGATTTACTGATTGCACGATGTATGGACCAAGAGGTGCGAAAGTGTCGAAGGATTTACCCCTTGTCCACTGTCCATCTTTGAACTGCAGATCTCTCGCTGTGACATCGTTGAAGCAAGTATAACCGAGAATAAAATCAGGGGCATCATCCTTAGAAACATTTTTGCACTTTTTCGAAATTACGACCGCAAGCTCCCCTTCGTAATCAACCCTTTCGGATTGGGGTGGGAAGATAATCACATCACCATCTCCGATTACCGCCGATTCCGGCTTCATAAAGATGATAGGCTCCTCAGGGACGCTTTTACCAAATTCATCTGCATGGTCTCTGTAATTAACTCCAACACATATCAGCTTTGTTGGCTTTACAGGAGGAAGAAACTTCACAGCCTGAGAAGGAAATTCAAGACCATCAAAAAGCACCATTCCATTTTTCCTGTCTCCGTGAAGCTCAAAGAAACCCTCATGAATCTCTCCTGCGTAAAGAAATCTCCCGTAGGCTTCCATAAAAGAACGAATTGAAAAGGATATATTATTCTTTCTGGAAACATATTTTCCTAATCCATGGCTCAGGGAAACATAGCCAGAGTAAGGATAAAGTTATAAGTAGAGGAGAAATATTTTCAACACCTTCACTCTGAAGCTAACAATCAAAAGTAATCCACATTCCAGAACCTGAAGCTTCAGATTCAGATTGAGAGATCAGGAGTTTGAGAGTTAATTTCATAACTGGAAGGGGGTGGTGATGATGGAAATTTCGTGCATGGTCATCTCTCACAAAAAAGCACCAGTTGATATTCTTGAGAAGGTATGGCAGAAGGATTTGAGATCAGTAATTGAGAAGATGCTCTCGCTTAATGAAATAACCGAGTGTGCTGTATTACTGACCTGCAACAGGGTTGAAGTTTATGTCACAGGAAACGGAACTGTCAAGGCTTTGAAGGATTTTGCATCGACCCTCTCTGTTAAGGAGGATTATGTTGAATACCTCAGTGGTGACGATTGTTTGAGGCACATACTGAGGGTAGCATCCGGACTTGAGTCGATGATGGTTGGTGAGGATCAGATTTTGGGTCAGATAAGGGAGTACCTCCATCTGAGCAAGAATTTCGGAGGAGCGGGAAGATATATTGAGTCAATATTCTCCAAGGCAATACATACTGGCAGAAAGGTAAGAACCCTGACAAACATAAATCAGGGGTCTGTGAGTATTGGATCTGCAGCGGTTGAACTTGCTGAAGATATTCTCGGGAGTCTTGAGAATCGAACTGTTCTCCTTATTGGGGCAGGTGAGATGGGCAGTCTTGTGGCAAATGCAATTGCAAATAGAGAAGCCTGTACAATTTTGATAGCAAACAGAACCTTTGAGAAAGCAGAGCAGCTTGCCGAGAGGATTGGTGGAATAGCTGTAAAATTCGATATGCTGGAGAAATATATGACAAAATGTGATGTTGTAATATCTGCCACCTCAGCGCCTCATTACATTCTGAAAAAGGAATTTGTTGAGAGAGTTATGGATACCAGATTCAGCTCAGGAAACGATTCAGAGGTTCTGATCATTGACATCGCTCTTCCCCGGGATGTGGAGGAGGATGTGAGTGAGATTGAAGGGGTTAAACTCTTTACGATAGATGATTTGAGAAAGATCAGTGATAAAAATCTGGAAAAAAGGAAAGAAAAGATACCATTTGCTGAAAAAATAATAGAGGAAGAGCTATTGAACTTGAAGAATACCTTGAAAGAGATGAGGGCTGATTCTGCCATAAGTTTGATGTACTCTTCTGCAGAGAGAGTGAAAAGAGAGGAGATAATAGAGCTTTATAACAGGCTCTCTGCCAGATACAACATCAATGAAAGTATACTCCCCGTCTTAGAGGATTTTGCAAATTCCCTTATAAAGAAGTTCCTCAGAATACCAACTGTGAGGCTGAGAGAGGCAGCAAGAAACGGAAGACCGGAAATTATTGATTATGTTGAATATCTCTTTGGAGGTGGAGATTTTGTTTCCAGTAACAAGGATGAGAAGATTGAGAAAGGGAAAGCTGAGGGGGATGTTGAGGGAAGTTGAAATAAAAAAGAACGATCTCATAGTCCCAATTTTTGTTGATGAGAATATTCACAAGCCTGTTGAAATCCCATCGATGCCATCCTATTACCGCTTCCCACTTGATTCTGCTGTTGGAGAAGTTGGAAAATGCCTTGATATGGGCTTGAAAGCCTTTATACTCTTTGGAATTCCATCTTACAAAGATGAAAAGGGAAGTTCTGCTTATGACCGAAATGGAGTAATTCAGAAAGCTGTGAGAAACATAAAAAAGGAGTTTGAAGATTCGGTAATCATAACGGATGTTTGCCTCTGCGAGTACACAACCCACGGGCACTGTGGAGTTGTGGATAATGGGAAGATTCTCAATGACCCGACTCTTGAGCTAATCTCTGAAACCGCATTGAGCCATGCTGAGGCTGGAGCGGATATTGTAGCTCCATCGGGTATGATGGATGGGATGGTGAGGGCGATAAGAGAGAAGCTTGATGAAAATGGATTTCAGGACATCTCAATAATGAGCTATTCTGCAAAATATGCATCGAGTTTTTACTCTCCCTTCAGGGAGGCTGCCGATTCAGGTTATACATTTGGAGACAGAAAATCCTACCAGATGGATATTCACAACAGTGATGAGGCTTTGAGAGAAGTGGAACTTGACTTAATGGAGGGTGCGGATATTGTTATGGTAAAGCCAGCTCTCTCGTATCTTGATATTATAAGGAGAGTTAAGGAGAATTTCAATGTGCCCCTTGCGGCATACAATGTTAGTGGAGAGTACAGTATGGTCAAAGCAGCCGAGAAAATGGGCTGGTTAGATGGAAGACCCATTGCTTACGAAATACTTACTTCCATAAAAAGGGCTGGAGCGGATCTTATTATCACCTATCATGCAAAGGAGATTGTTGAAATTTTGTGAGGTGGGATTCATGGGTGGAAAGAAGTCAGAGCATCTGTATGATGAGGCTTTAAACCACCTTCCAGGTGGTGTGAGCAGTCCTGTAAGGGCTGTAAAACCCTTTCCGTTCTATACGAAAAGGGCAGAAGGTTCAAAGATTATGGATGTGGACGGTAATGAGTATATTGATTGCTGCATGGCTTATGGGCCTTTAATTCTCGGACACTCAACTCCGGAAGTTAAGAGAGCAATAATAGAGCAGCTTGAGGATGGATGGCTTTACGGAACACCAATCGAGCTTGAGATAGAGTATGCTAAGCTGATAAAGGAGATATATCCTTCCATTGAAATGCTGAGATTTGTCAACTCCGGAAGCGAGGCAACGATGAGCGCTCTCAGGCTTGCGAGGGGATACACAGGAAGAAACAGAATAGTTAAGATTGAGGGGAGTTTTCATGGGGCGCATGATGCGGTTCTTGTTAAGGCTGGAAGTGGGGCAACAACCCATGGCGTTCCAAACTCCGCTGGAGTCCCAGAGGACTTTGTCAGAAACACTCTACAGGTTCCCTATAATGATATTGAAGCTCTTTCGGAGTTACTTGAGAAGAACGAGGATGTTGCATGTGTGATTCTTGAGCCTGTAATGGGTAACTCAAGTTTGATTCTTCCCGGAGAGGGTTACCTCAGAGAGGTCAGGAAGATTACGGCTGAAAATGATGTTCTTCTTATCTTTGATGAGATTATAACTGGCTTCAGGGTTTCGATTGGTGGAGCTCAGGAGCTCTATGGTGTGAAACCAGATATAACAACACTCGGAAAGATTGCTGGGGGTGGGCTGCCCTGTGGGATTTTTGGAGGAAGAAAAGAGATTATGGAGCAGATAGCACCTTCAGGGGCGGTTTATCAGGCAGGTACATTCAGTGGGAATCCTCTCACACTGAGAGCAGGGTATACCACAGTTAAATTCCTGAAAAAGAACCCTGTTTATGAATACCTTGAGAAAATAACCTCTTCACTGATTGAAGGAATAGAGGATGTCGCTGTATCGAGGGGTTACTCTGTTCAATCACTGGCATCGATGTTCTGCCTCTATTTTGGGAAGAAACCATCAAACTATCAGGAGGCGCTGGAACTTGACTCAGGCAAATTCGTGGAGTTCTTCTGGAAGCTTCTTGGTAAAGGTGTGTTTTTCCCACCATCCCAGTATGAGACATGCTTCCTCTCCTACAGCCACAGTGAGGAAGATGTAGAGAAAATAGTGGAGGCTGTAAGAGAATGTCTGAAAGAGTTGTAGTGGGTACAAGAGGGAGCAAGCTTGCTTTAGCTCAGGCTGAAAAGGTAATCAGGGATTTAAAAAAAGCAGGTTATACTGTTGAAATTCAGGTAATAAAAACATCAGGGGACATAATGAAGGATAAACCCCTCTATACCTTCAAGAGTGGAGCTTTCGTGAGGACTATTGATGAAGCGCTTGCAGATGGTGAAATAGATGTTGCAGTACACAGTCTCAAAGATGTTCCGGTCGATAGGGTAGAGGGGACAGTAATTTCAGCTGTTCTTGAAAGAGAAAGCCCCCATGATGCATTTATCTCTCGTAATGGAGAAAGAATTGAGGATCTTGACTCAGGATCTGTTATAGGAACTTCAAGTTTGAGAAGAATGGCGCAGATAAGAAGATACAGACCTGATTTTAAGATTAAGAATCTCAGGGGGAATCTGGATACCAGGATAAGAAAACTCAGGGATGGAGAGTACGATGGAATAATTGTTGCTGAGGCTGGTTTGCTCAGGCTTGGAATTGATGTAATCTATCAGAGGATTGAGCATTTCATACCATCAGCCAATCAGGGCATCATTGCTGTTGCAACGAGAGAAGGCGAGGAGGATTTGGTCTCTTTCATGAATCACAGGAAAACTTACCTTGTAGCCATGGCTGAGAGGGAAGTACTCACTCAGATTGGATTAGGATGTTCTGTACCTGCAGGCATTCTTGCAGAGGCTGAAAATGGGGAAATGAGGTTGAAGTGTGAAATTCTGAACACATCTGGTGAGGAGATTCTGGCAATGCAGAAAGCTTTTGAATTCAATTTTGAGGAAGGTTTTGGAAAATGTACAGCTTCAGTACTGAAAAATGTAATCGAGGAGGCAGCTGAATTTGGGAGAGATATTAAAGAAAAGCTCGGGGATGAAATAAAATCTATTGAAGGGAGGTATCATGGAGAATAATTCAAAGAGAGGAATAGTTTATCTGATTGGAGCAGGACCAGGAGATCCCGAGCTTTTAACCTTAAAAGCTCTGAAATATATCAAAGAAGCTGATGTGGCACTTGTTGATGATCTGGTTGGAGAGGAAATCAGAAAACTGGTTTATAAAGAATGCAAAGAGGTAATAGAGGTAGGGAAGAGAGAGGGAAAGCATAAAAAAACTCAGGATGAGATAAACCAGCTCATGTTTTCCCTTGCATCCAGGGGTAAGAAGGTGGCAAGGGTTAAGGGGGGAGACCCCTTTATTTTCGGCAGGGGTGGTGAAGAGGCAGAGTTTCTCGCTGAAAGAGGGATAGAATTTACAGTAATCCCCGGTATATCCTCGGCAGTAGCGGCTCCGAGCTTTGCAGCAATACCGCTCAACCACAGGAAGTTTGATCCGGGAATTCTTATAATGCCCGGTAAGGAGAAAGAGGGTGAGGAGAGGATAGACTGGAAGGCTGTATCGGATTTGAAAGCAACTATTGTCATTCTGATGGGTGTCTCAAACTTAGAAAAAAATGTGAAAAGGCTGATTGAAAATGGAAAGAGTCCTGATACAAGGGTTGCAATAATTGAGAGTGCAACAACAGAACGGCAGAGGGTGATTGAAGGAAAGCTATCTGAGATTGTGGAGATTGCAAAAAAAGAAGAGTTGAAATCACCGGCAGTTATAGTCATAGGGGATGTTGTCTCACTCAGGGATAAGCTCAGGGGGAGTTTTGTCAGGCCATAGTCAAAAGCTCTGGAATTCTCCTTTTTCCCGTGTATATTTCCAGAGCCTCAACGATTCTTCTTTTAAAGCTCTTTGAAGGCTTCCCTGTAATGATATTTTTGCAGTAAGTGTCAACATAGACATAGTATTCATTGTTTCCATATTCAAAAAGAGCAATCTCATCTCCCCTCTCTTTGATTGTGAAAGGGTATAGTTTGCAGACAAAGGGCTTTCTTCTCTGGATTCCACAGTATCTTCCTGTCTGGAATGGACATTTGCCATTTATTTTCTTCAAGTAGTACTTCCTTTTCTCCTCAACAACTCCAAGTCTTCTGAATCTCAGGTATTCTCCATAGGTGAGGGGGACTTTATAATCTCTGCAACACCTCCCACATGCTGTGCATTTCCAGCTGTGAATCCTTGTCCAGGGGAGTATCATATTGATAAGTAGTGGTTTTTAAAAAAATTTTTAGCGGACTTTTGTCAATCCTGGAACTTACGTAAATTTCCTCTGATTAACAGGCAAAAAATTTAAAAATTGAAAGCCAGATTTTTCTGGAATTGCAAAAAAATCTCCGGGGTTAAAAATACCTGAATTCTAAGCATTCAAGAAATCGGGGTGTATGTATGGAAACGAAAGTTGTGGAACTGTTGCTTACAGCAGAGATATACAACAGATTTGAGGAGCTAACAGAGGATGATATACCAAAAGAGATAAGGAAGCTCCTGTATAGAAAAAATGGCATTTCAAGACCTCTCGTAATCAGACAGGATATTGCGAGAGAATATGCAGGTGATATAGAATGTGTAAAATCTCTCCCCTTTGTTGATTTCAATGAATTCAGCAAGCAGTTCAAAATAACTTCTTTTGACCTCTCTGTGAAATGGTTTGCAAAAAGAGGTGTAGATCTGATAAGGAGGAATCCCGTTCTTGCCTATTATTTCCAGAATTATGATTCTCTGGATATCTCGTATGAAGAAGCGAAGAGAATGAACAAACCCAAACACAGTGACAGAGAGTGGCTGAAGGGAATTCTGACCGAACTTGAAAACAATGAAGAAACAGCCGAAATGCTTGGGCTCGTGAGGATATACTCTCCTGAGGATATTCGTGTTGATTTCGGAGAGGTTGCTTTGAATGAGGAACAGGCACAGGAGTTCAGGAAAATTGAGGTTGCCCTTGAGAAAAGAGATTACCTGAAGACAATCGGTGTTATCGAAGTTGGAAAGCTTCTCTTTATCGGCCCTCCCGGAACAGGAAAAACAACAACGGCAAGAGCACTCAGCAAAAAGCTCCATCTTCCCCTTTTGGAGGTAAAGCTCTCAATGATTACAAGCCAGTACTTGGGTGAAACATCCAAAAACATCGAGAAAGTCTTTGAGATTGCGAAAAAGCTGAATCCATGCCTGCTCTTCATAGATGAGTTTGACTATGTTGCCAAAACTAGGACAAGTGACGAGCATGCAGCAGTTAAAAGAGCGGTCAATACCCTTCTTAAATCAATCGACGAGATAAATCTGGTTGAAGATGGTGTGGTGCTGATTGCTGCAACAAATCATCCAAGCCTGCTTGATTCAGCGGTCTGGAGGAGATTTGATAAGATTATAGAATTCCCTGAGCCCTCAGAAAAAATTAGAAGAAAGATATTTGAACTTGCACTTTCCAGAATTTCCGGGAATTTTGATGTAGGGGAGCTTGTTAGATTGACTGATGGATTCACAGGAGCGGAGATAAAGCTGGTGGTAAGGGAGGCAGTTCTGAATTCACTGCTCTATGGAAGTGAGGAACTTACACAAAGCCTTCTTGTCCAGGCGATTGAGAATGTGAAGAATAGACTGAACTTAAAAAGCTCATACTGAGCATGAGAGTTGTACTTCTTGGCACCGGGGATTCTCCTGGCACACCAGTCATGGGATGTCATTGCAGAACCTGTGAGGATGCGAGAAACAATGGGTGGGAGAGGACACGATTTTCCATCCTTTTTCAGAGCGAAGGAAAGAATATTATTGTTGATACATCTCCTGATTTAAGAACTCAACTTTTAAGAGCCAACATCGATTCGGTTGATGCAGTTATCTGGACCCATTGCCACTATGATCATTTCGCAGGTTTTGGGGATTTCTACAGGGTTCAGACTAATGTGAATGTTTATACCTCAAAAGAGGTTCATGAGGATATCGGGAGGTTCATGCAGTTTTTGAAGTACAGAAAGATCGTTGTTGAGAGCTATAAACCCTTTGAGATAGGTAGAATAAGGTTTATACTGGCAGATGTCAACCACCCTCCATTAAGGAAAGCCCATGGCGTAGTTGCTGAATGGGAAGGATACAAGGTGGTTGTATCTGGAGATACGAATCGAGATATTCCCAGAAACACCTTAGAGCTTTTCAAAAACCCCGATCTCTTTATTGTAGACTCAATAGCTCCTGAGGGCTTCAAGCTCAGAAAGCATATGAATGCTGAAACTGCAATGGCTCTTGCTGAAGAGATTGGAGCTAAGAGGACAGTTTTCACCCACATAGGACACTTTTACCCTCCCCACAGGGAAGCAAGCAAAATCTATCCGCTTGGCTATGATTTTCAGACTTTTGTTTTTGGAGAGGATGCGAGCCTTGAGATGTTTTAAAAAGGCTTAAAGAGGTTTTAACAGAAAAACCTTAAACCTCAGATTCAACCCTTCTTACATGCGAAAAGTTATCGGGATAGATATAGGTGGAGCGAATCTCAAGTACTCAGATCCTGAAGGTAATGGAAGGATAATCTACTTTCCTATGTGGCTCAGATTCAATGAGCTTGAGTCAGCTCTTTCGGAAATAAAGAAAGAGAGTGAGGCGTATACTGCTGGTGTTGTTATAACTGCAGAACTGTCAGATGCCTTTGCGTCAAAGAGCGATGGAGTGGTGAGTATAGCTGATACCGTGAAAAGGGTTTTTGATAAAACATTTTTTTTGGATATTGATGGGGAAATTACGGAGGATATTGATGAACCGCTCAGATACTCTGCGAGCAACTGGATTGCATCGGTCAGTTTTTTAATGGGGGAATTTGATGAATTCCTGTTTATCGATATTGGCTCCACAACCACCGATATAATCCCTGTGAAAGGAAAAATTATGGCAAAAAAGACAGATTTTGAGAGGATGAAAAGAGGGGAGCTTTACTATGCTGGAGTCCTGAGAACACCTGTCTACTACATCATGCCAGAATACGATGGTATTTTTCTCGCATCAGAGTACTTCGCATGTATTGGGGATATTCTCGTGCTTACAGGGGATATTGATGAAAGCCTTTATACAATTGATACACCGGATGGCAGAGGAAAAGGCAGAGAAGACTGTATGAGGAGGATTGCAAGGCTCTTCTGTGCGGATGTGGATGAAGCTGGAGAGGATTTTCTAATTCGATTTGCACTCAATTGCAAAAACAAACTTTTGCAAACCCTCGCATCAATGATTGAGTTACAGATGGAAAAATATGGGTTGAGAAAAGTCATTGGATGCGGTATTGGTGAATTTCTGATAAAAGAGGTAACTAAAAGCCTCGGATTCGAGTATATATCCCTTAAGGAGGAGTATGGGACACCTTCTGACTTTTTCCCCTCTTTTGCAGTGGCAAATCTGATTGGAAGGGTGGAGAGATGATTGTTGTAAAGCTTGGTGGGAGTGTAATAAAAAAATGGGCTGAGATTGTTGAGGCGCTGTTAGAGGCAGGAGGAGAAGTAGGGGAAAAAATCTTGATAGTACCAGGAGGAGGAGAGATAGCAGACAGAATCAGAGCAATGAATGTGGATGATGAGAGGGCACACTGGATGGCTATATCTGCGATGGAGATTAACTCCCACATCCTACTCTCCCTCTCCAGTAAGCTTGAGGAAATCTCAGCAAAAAACTTTGAGGAGATTGATTTTGAGGGTGCTGGAGTTCTCCTTCCCTATTGTTTTATGAGATCAAATGATGAACTTCCACACTCCTGGGATGTGACCTCTGACTCCATTGCTCTGTGGGTGGCTGGAAAACTTGGGGCTGAGGTGGTTATTAAGGTCACAGATGTTGATGGAATACTCAGGGATGGAATGCTTGTTGAAAAAATTGATGCTGATGAGCTGACCTTTGAGTCATGCTTGGATCTTTACTCCCCTTACTTGATGAAAAAATACGGCATCGATGTTTTTGTCTGCAACGGACTTTATCCCCAGAGGGTAAAAGATTATATATTGCGAGAAAGGGCAATAGGAACATTCGTAACTTGTGCTGAAAAGAAGCGAAAAACTGGAGGGAGGTAATAATAATGGAGATTCACAGATGTATATCATGTGGGGAAAATCTGATTGGAATAAATTATGTAAAGTTCCCCTGTCCGATTTGTGATGAGACAATATATAGATGTAAAAGGTGCAGGAAACTGGCAAACGCTTACAAATGCCCAAGCTGTGGGTTTGAAGGTCCTTGAAGGGGTGATACGATGGGCGATGTTGTGATGAAGCTGAAGGTAATGCCAAGGGATGTTGAGGTCGATCTTGATGAAGTTTACTCAAAGATAGATAAAGTCAAAGGTGAAAAAATAGACATAAGGGATAAGAAAATTCAGCCTATAGCATTTGGTCTGAAAGCTCTCGTTATAATGGCAGTTATGCCGGATGAAGGCTCTATCGGCGATGAATTCGTTGATAGAATAAGGGAGATTGAAGAAGTTGAAAGCGTTGAAATTGAGTCTGTCGAGCTCCTTTAACCTTGTCTATTTTATTGTTTTCAATTTAAAGCAAAAGTTTTTAAATAGCTCTCATACCCTTTTATCATGTCCCGGATAGAACCAATTCAGATTGTTACACCCCCTCTTGCTGCAAATGCCTATCTTCTCCTGACAGAAACCCCTGCTATTGTGGATGTTGGAGGAGATTCGGCTTTTCTACTCGATGCAGTGAGAAAATACATTGAACCGAAAAAGATTGAATACATATTCCTCACCCATTCGCACTTTGATCATGCATCTGCGGTGAGTGACTGGAAAAGCTGGTTTGAAAATGTCAGGGTTGTGCTTCATAGAGAGGAGTACTCTCTCCTTAAAGCTCAGGGTTTTGCCTCAACAGTTTTTGGAATTAAGTTCAAGCCCTTTGAGCCAGATGTAATGGTGGATGGAGGAGAGGTTTTTGATCTTGGTGAGGTGAAACTTGAAATAATCCACACCCCTGGACACTCTCCGGGGAGTGTATGCCTCTATGAAAGGGAGAGGAAGTGGCTTTTCAGTGGTGATACGGTTTTTCCCCATGGAAGTTTTGGAAGGGTTGATCTGCCAGGTGGTAGCTCTTACAAATTGATCGAGTCCATAAAAAAACTGACTCAGCTTGATGTTCACAACCTTTATCCCGGGCATGAGGATGAGGTTATCGGCAATGCAAATGATCACATAAAGCACTCACTGGAATTTGCGAAGATGTTTCTGTAGATGTTTTTTACAATCTGTAGCGGCTTTGACCTCATTGGGAAAAACTATTATACAACTTTGAAAGATTTTTTATCTGAATGGGCATCGATATCTGCTTGGTTGAGCTGAAAACACCGGAGAACATTGGCTTCATAGCCAGAACAATGAAAAACTTTGGTTTTGAGAAGCTGTATCTTTACAACTGTCAGGTTGGTGAAAGTTCATACATCACAGCAAGCCATGCTGCAGAAATACTGAGAAATGCTGAGAAAATAAACAGCCTTGAAAGACTTTTATCGGAAAAGAATCTTGTCATAGGGACGACAGGAATAACAGGAGTCAAAGAAGAAAGATATCTGAGAAGACCAGTTTTTTATCCGGATGAATTAAGGGAATTTTTGAAGGGAAAGTCAGCATCAGCTGTAATTCTTTTCGGAAGAGAAGATTACGGACTATCCAATAAGGAAATTGAGATGTGTGATGTTATTGTTACAATTCCCACAAATCCGGAATATCCTGTAATGAATGTGAGTCATGCAGTAGCTGTTATCCTGTACGAGCTCAGAAATGAGACATACAGAGTGGAAGAGAAGTGTTATGCAACCGGTGAAGAAATTGAAAAGCTCATAGAATATTTTGAGGAACTGTTAAGGGAGAGCAGGTATCCTCCACACAGGTTACCGAGAACGCTTCTTATGCTTAGAAGAGTTCATAAAAGGGCTTTGATTACAAAAAAAGAATATTCGACCTATCTTGGAGTCATTAGAAAAATAAAAATATATCTCCAGGAATTATATGGGGAGAGAAACTATTAGCGGGGGGAGTTGTGGTGAGTAATGGAAAACAGATATTTGACAAATGGTTATTTATTCTGATTGCCGGTATAGTTTTCCTTCTCGGTTTGATATTCTACTTCCTGACCCCCCTGCTCGATGGAATACTGATGGGGATTGTTTTTGCATATGTTGCCAAGCCACTGATGAGAAGACTGGAGAAAAAAGTGAACAGATTCGTAGCCTCACTGTTTTCAACCATGATAATCCTCATTCCTGTCTCAATTCTCCTCTTCTATGGGATATTCCAAGGGGTTACGCAGGCTATAAACCTCATAACCCATCAGCACGAGTTTCAGACTCAGATTATCAGTGTTCTGAGGGATGCTGGGGTTGGAGAAGAATATATTGAGCAGATAAAAGCGGTTTTTCCTCAGATAACCGGGTTTATTTCAAAAAATATCCTGCAAGTTTCTGCCATAAACATGACTCTCCGCTTCATAACCTTTATTATGAACTTTTTCATATCATCAATAGTATGTTTTTATATCCTGCTCGATGGTGAGAAGTTCATTTCAAGAAGCATCAGAATTCTGCCGGAGGAATACAGAAAAGGATTCTCAAAATTTGTTGAAGAGATCGACAATGTCCTGTTTGGACTCTGGTTTGGAAACTTTGCAGTAGCTGTCATGATAGGTATAGCGAGTATACCATTTTTCCTTGCTTTTGGAATTCCATACACAGCTTTACTGTCTGGTTTAATATTTCTTGCAGCTTTAATACCTGTTTTTGCAGAATGGATGGTTTTGCTACCGGTAGCATTTTATCTGGCACTTAAAAGCATTTTTTCGGCAGCATGGTTTCTCATACTTGGCTTTATCTTCCTTTATCTGATTCCCGAGATTATTCTCAGACCATATTTTGTTGGTTACACCTCCAAAGTCCACCCCCTTCTCATTCTGCTGTCTTTTTTGGGAGGGGGGCTTGTTGGTGGAGTCACGGGATTCTTCTTAGCACCAATGCTTGTTGCGATCGGTACAGCTCTGTATAACTACTACACAAGGTAAAACTACCGGAATGAAATTTATCGGATCTAAAAAAGAAAAGTGGTGTAAAATATTAAACAACTTTTTCTGCCACATGGGGTGGAAGAAGCTTAGTTAGAACTTTCTGATCTGTAATAACACCAACGGGTTTTCCACCATCTGTCACGACTAAGATCCTGACATCCTCGTCCCTCATAAGTCTTATTGCTTCCTTTATTCTGGTATCCTTCTCGGCTGTTACAATCTTTGGTCTCATCACTTCTTCCACCTTTGCATCGAGTTTATCTTCTGCAAGAGCTTTAACTGCATGGTCGAGAGTGAAGATACCTATGAGGTTACCGTCATCCTTGACAGGCATGCAGTATATATTCTTCTCGCTGAGCGTTTTTGCAGCCTCTCGGACCTTCGTATCTTTGTGTACCATAACAACTGGTGTTGACATATGCTCGCCTATCGTATCCTTCGGGAGGGCTACAATACCTTCTGTGTCTATGACAATGGTGTTGGCTGTGTCATCTCTCCCGCTAACTTTTCCGACGATAATAAGTTCATTTACTGGGGTGGGACCGATTATAATCCTATCTCCAACGGAAATTTTCTTTACATCTCCAACAACTCTTATTCTTGCCTGACAAACCTCGGGATGAGAGATAGACGGAAAGTCAATCTCCTCAACGGTTAAATCTTCAAGAAGCTCATCATTTCTTACAACAGGAACTCTGACAGATTCTTCAGGTCTTGTTATTGATAGCATTTCGTATGCCTTTGCAGTGGGTCTGTAACCCCCTTTCGGACCGGGTACACCCTCAACAAGCCCGAGCGCTCTGAGTGCCTGCATCTGATTCCTGACTGTTCCCGGGTTTCTGTTAATGAGCTCAGCAATTTCCTCTCCTTTAATTGATAATCCTGTTTTTCTTTTATACAGAGTGATCAGCGCGTATAGGATATCTTTTTGAATCTGGGTAAGTTCAAGCTCCATTCAGATTACCTCCTGAAACTTTTCTGAAGTTTAAATGGGAAGTGTATAAATAATTTTTCTCTGATATCCAATAGAATGGTAAGAGAAATCTTTAATTTATGGATTAAATGCTGATTCACCCTTTATTTTATGCAAAAGACAGTCCGTTTAATTTGAGACTATAATTGTTAACTATCGATTATAAATAATTTGAAAAATAGGATGTAACTCCAGCAACTATTTAAACCATCTCCTGAATTTTATTCGAGATGGAAGAAGAAACAGTGGAGAAAAAAATAACTTTTGAACCGAGGAAACTTCCGACTGTCCTGAGGGCAGAGGAACTTCTCGATAAAGCCTTCAGGAGAGCTTCAAAAGTTAGTGGGAGAAATAAAAGAGAGCGAGCGATAAATAAACTCTCAACTCTTTCTAATGTTTTTAGAGATTATTTCAGCAGGATTATCACATCCCATCCAAGCTATCAGAACCTTCCCGATTTTTACAGGGAAATAATTGACACTGTTGTGGGTATTGGAAACCTCAGAAAAAGTCTGGGGGCTTTAGCATGGGCAGATACAACCATTCAGAGGATTATAAATAAAAGTTTGAGAGAAATCAGAGGGGGAAAAGAGCCAGACACTGTTCTCAAATCGACATATGGCAGAATCTCTTCGATCATAAATCAGGTTGGAAAAAATCTTGAGTTTCTGAATCAGGCTAAGCAGATAATGAGGGAGATACCAACACTGAGTGATGAGCCAACTGTTGTTGTTGCAGGTTATCCGAATGTTGGTAAGTCGAGCTTTGTTTCGACTCTATCGACTGTGAAGCCAGAGGTGGCGAGCTATCCTTTTACAACCAAAAAGATATTCGTTGGAAAAGGAAAAATAGGCGGGAGAGTAGTTCAACTTATTGATACACCCGGATTGCTGGACAGACCGATTCATAAGAGGAACAGGATTGAGAAAAAGGCAATTCTCTGCCTGAGACATCTTGCGGATTGTATACTTTTCATAATCGACCCGACTGAAACATGTGGTTACTCTGTTGGAAGTCAGTTATCTCTTCTGAAGGAAATCGAGAGGGAGTTCTCCTCTCCTGTGATTTCTATTTACAGCAAAACGGATTTGCACACCCTCAGAGATAGACCCGGGTTCTCCACCATCACTGGTGAGGGTATTGAAGAGATAGCACAGCTCATAGACAAAGAACTTGAAAATAAGTTCAGGAGTAAAGAAAGAGATATGCAAGATAGCCTGCTATAACTCCTGAGTTCAGGAAGGGCAGTCCAGGATGTGCACCCTCTTTTGTCTCGACAGTGTAGATCAGGAGGAATAGCCCTATTATACCTCCGATTAATGTGAAGAGAGCTGATAGCTTGATGAAAAATAAATAGGAAGAATCTGTGAAGACCTGAACTGATACAACGAGAATGTTGGGTATGACAGCATCTCCAACCCCCATGAAAACAGCTTTCTCTCTTGCATCCTCAAGATTTTTCAGTCTGAAGTCTCTTGAGAAGGGAATTATGAACAGTAAAGGAAGTTTCATCCTTGTTATTGAATCTGCAAGATCCACCATATGCCCGGTTTTGTAAACTGAGATAAAGTCGTAGATCGCAAGAATTATGAGGAGAACGATTACCGGGAAGGGGGTAAGGCTTATTCCAAAAATACTTGTCACCCCTGCAGCAAGAAGGAGGGCTGTAATATCTATTATCAACCAGTTTGCCCTCTTTATGAGGAGAATTATTAACAGAAATGAAACTACAGCTGAAAGGATACTCAGAAATGGATAGAGGACATAGTACATGGAAATGAAAATGAGGATGTACATCAGCCACTGGATAAGGTTCTGCATGAATCTTGCCATGATGAGTATAAACGCCGTGAATGCAAGGATTACAGCGAAGTAGTAGAAGGAATTCATAACATCCTCCGGATCGCTGAATGCCTGCATTCCAGCTTTGCTGTAATCGGGAGATGCTGCGAGGGCTATTAAAACAGTGAGAACATACACCGCAACCAGAAGATATCGTGCTCTCAACCTATCACCTTTTTCAGAACTCTTCAATTCTTAAGATGCCTGCTATAAAAATCTTCTTGACCCATCACTTTCATACCACTCCAACATCTTATATTCGGGAAAGGATTTTTGCAGTTATGATGTCGGAAATATTCTCGGGATTAATAGAAAGGGCTGAAATTTATGGAAAAATAAATGGTGAGGACAGCGGGGAGATTATTGAAATCTGATTCAGGCTTTCAGTATTTTACAAATATCCTTTGCCCCCGCATAATTGCCATCTTGAGCATTTTCCCCGGATCTTTATCCTTCCTTATTTTCACATCCCCCTTTCTTCCAACAGAGGCGGTTGTGATATACTCGTTCTCGGCGAATATATCAACTTCTTTTCCTTCAAGACCTGGTGCGTATATTACCCACTGCTTTTTAGTTTCCCCAACTCTGACTTCCATTACTTTCCCACTTCTTTTCTCTCTCAGTGGCTGCACATCTATGCTGATCTTTACTTCATCCTCGATTCTTCGTATGTTTCTTCCTTTCCTTCCGAGAAGGAAAGATATCTGGTCTTCAGGGACTCTAACGATAGCCTTTCTCTCATTGAGAACATCCACTTCGAAATCTGTAACAAGTTCGGAAAGAATTGTCTCAAGCTTCATTTTTATCTCGTCTGGGTCTCTCTCGCCAGCGAGGGGCATTACAACTACCTGTTCACCATAGGTGTAAATCTCAAATTCAACCCTCTTTGATTTGAAATCCAGCACATCAATAACAGGGCGAGCAAGATCTGCTTCCATCATTCCTGATGGGACTTTTACTGTGAATTTAAGCTCATAGACCTTTACGATTCTTCCGGCATCTATGAAAATAACCGTATCAACAACCTGGGGTATAACACCGAGGTCGATTCTGCCCACCATCCTCTGAATTGCATCTATTGGTCTTGTTGCATGAGTGACACCAATCATCCCAACACCGGCAAGTCTCATATCGGCAAAGGTCTGGAAGTCCGAGGTTTTTCGAAGTTCATCATAGATTGTGTAGTCGGGTCTTACAAGCAGAAGAATGTCTGCCGTCAGAATCATGTCTCCTTCGAGGGGTGCATACTGCGTGATCTCATCCCTCACCATCAGATCTCTCGGACTTTCCATGGTTTTGACCATATATCCATTTTCCATCAGAAAATCAGCCACACTCGCAGCAAAGGTTGACTTTCCCGCACCTGGAGGACCGGCAATGAGAATTCCTCTCTGTCTCTCGATGAACCTTCTTTTCAGCTCCTCATCAACACCGTATTCATGGATCGAAACCTTTGCAACCGGCCTTACTGCTGTAATCTCCATTCTGTCAGCAAAAGGTCGCTCAGCAATTGCGATTCTTAGATCTCTGAGCTGAACAACTGTTGCTCCATGCCTCTCTATCTCTATGCTGCTATCATCATCCTGTCTTGCAGCCTCCAGTATTTCATGGGCTATTGCCTTAAGTTCTTCCAGTGAGAGAGGCTCTAAACCAATTTTTACAAGTTTTAAACTTCCTATCCTTCCCCTTTTAGCCATTGGTATATTACCCTCTCTCAGGTGGACACTTGCAGTATCAGGTGTAAAGAAGGACATTATCCTTGTTTGTTCGGGTGTGATTTTCTCTTGCTGGAGGTAAATTGAATCGATTCCCTTTGCAATTGAGACTAAATGCTGAACCCTATCACATGTTACGAGAGTAGCATCCTCTTCAGAGGCAATCTTCCTTATCATCTCATCTATTGCTCCCCCTCTGGAGAGTTTGATTTCTTCAAGTCCGGGTCTTTTACCGGAGAATCTTATGCTAAATCCTTTTTCTGAAGAGAGTTTCCTTAGATTTGAAATTTCTTCAAGCCCCTGAAACCCACTCATCTTTCCAAAATTAGCCTGAGCCTCAAGTTCAGCAACTGCTGGTTCTGGTATTATTACTTCACCTTTGAATTCAGCTTTTTTCAGGAATTTTGAAATGCGACCATCAATCAGTGTGCTTGTATCAAGAACAAGTCTGTTTCTTTCCTTTATTTTTCTGAGATTTATCTCCTCATCCATCATCATCACCCCAGAGCATGTTGTGGAAGCAACTTCTCTTTCCAGTGTGACAGGCATTTCCTTTTTGATTTACTAGATAGATAATAGCATCTCTATCACAATCAATGTAAACTTTTACAACTTTCTGGATATTTCCGGAAGTTTCCCCTTTCATCCAGAGTTTTTTTCTACTTCTGCTCCAGTAATGGGCATGTCCGGTTTCAAAAGTTTTTCTTAAAGCCTCTTTATTTGCGTAGGCAAGCATTAAAACCTCTTTTGACTCAGCATCTTGAGCTATGACAGGGATAAGTCCCTTATCATCAAATTTTATTGATTCATCAACATCGGTAGACATGCAATGTTAATCCACAAGAAGTTTTATAAATGCTGTGATGCAATTTAGGAAAAAGATAAAGTCAAAAGATTCAATGGATATTAATAAATTCAATAAATTGTAAAATTAAGTTAAACCGGGTGGTTGTATGAAGCTTTTTAGTACTGGCATACTCTCGCTCGATACCCAGCTAAGAGGTGGTTTTCCATCAGGGAAGGTTATTCTGTTTCTTGAGGAACCTGGAACTGGAGGAGAGATATTTACCTTTCATATAACAGCTGAGGGGTTGAGAAAGGGTGAGAGGGTTTTATATATTACAACTGATTACCCTGCAAAGGAGGTTATAGATAGCCTGCAACTTTACTTTGGTTCTGATTTGGTCAATGAAAACTTTGAAATTCTCGATTTCTTTACTCCAAGAATGACGACATTTATTGAGGAGAAGGATATAAGATCTTTCATCAAGAGTACGAAGCAGGATTATATTGGTGAGATAAAATCCCGTTTGAAGAAAGAAAACTACGACAGAGTTATCATAAACAACCTGACTTATTTCCTGATCACTTATCCCTTCGAAGAGGTAAATTCTATGCTTGAAGAGCTAACCATGATAGCCAAGGTGAAGGAAAGTCTGATTATCCTGCTCCTCACTAAGGACATGTTTGATAGAAAGATTGAAACCGCAATCAAGCATTACAGCGATGGTGTGATCGAACTTACACTGAGAGAGATCGAGAACGAAATGCAGAGGAGGCTCAAGATTGTCAAGCTCGAGAAATACATGGTTCCTAAGAACATATTCAGGTATGAATTAACTGAGAAGGGGATATCCATGGAATCTCTGATGAGGGTTATGTAGGGAAATTGTTTTTTAAACCTCCGTTTTTTCCAGAAAATATGGGTTCAATTAATTATAGGATATACAGGGGATTTATTGAGGTGAAAGATGTTGAAGAGTTTCTTGAATCAATAAAGAGAGAGGATTGCGAAATCTGCATAGTTGATGCTGATTTTGTTACAGACATCGATAATCTTGAGTTTGCGGTTCAGAAGGCAATAAAATCTTGGAGAGAAGGTAAAACTATATCAAAAAGCCTTTCCATGGAAATACTGCTTCACATCGCAGCCACTAGACAGATTAAAGATGCACTTAAGCTTGGAATAAAAAGAGGTAAAATGAGGGTGTATGCGGTTGTAACTGGAAGTGAACCCCCTGAAATCAATGAAATTTTACCTGGTTTCGTTCAACAGGAATTCAAAGACTTTGAGGATGATTTTTCAGAAGAGAGATTGAAAAAAATTCTGGATTTCTATGACATTGGCGAGGAGGAGCTCAGAATAACGGGAATTGAAAAGCTGAGTCTGATCATAAGGGAAAGAATAGCCCTGTTTGATATCGAAAAGTGAGTAAATCAGTAATTAAAGCTTTTTCAGAACTTTTGGAACATCTCTGTCATAGGGTGGGAAGATAACCCCTTTCTCAGTTATCAGGGCTGTTACATACTCAAGAGGTGTGGCATCGAAAGCTGGATTAAAAACTTTAACATTCTCAGGAGCGATTCTGCAGTTCATGCACTTCATATGGCAGTACTTCAACTCATCATCTCTTCTTTCTTCAATAACAACATCCTTCATCTCTTTCTCCCAGTCAAAGGTTGTCAGTGGAGCAGCAACAAAGAACGGAATACCATGCTCTTTTGCAAGAACTGCAAGAGTATATGTGCCTATTTTGTTGAAAACGCCGTCTCTAACTATCCTGTCAGCTCCGACTATCACCTTATCAACAAATCCTTTCCGCATGACAATTCCAGCCATGCTATCTGTGATCAGGGTTACATCAATACCATCATTCAAAAGTTCCCATGTGGTGAGTCTTGAACCCTGATTCAGCGGACGGGTTTCACAGGCAAAAACTCTCACATTTTTCCCCTCAAGTTTTGCACTTCTTATAACTCCAAGAGCTGTTCCCCATTCAACCGTTGCTAGGCTACCGGTATTGCAAATTGTCAATATGCCGTCTCCATCTTCAATTAATTTTGCTCCAAAGCCCCCCATCAGCTTATTCCTCACAATATCTTCTTCCGCTATTCTTTCAGCCTCTTCAAGTGCTGAATTCTTTGCCTCCTCTATCGAACTTGCCTCGATAACTTTTTTCAAAACCCTCTCAACTCCAACGACGAGATTTACAGCAGTTGGTCTTGCTTTTGCAAGCTTTTCTGCTCTCTCCTTAACATAGTTTTTAAAATCCTCAAGCCTACCAAAGCTTTTTTCCCTGCATGCCAGTGCAACTCCATAACCACCAGCAGCCTCAAGGGCTGGAGCACCCCTTATTGACAGTCTCTGGATAGCTGATATAAGTTCATCAACGTCATGAATTTCGAGAATGAAAAGCTCATCGGGAAGTCTTGTTTGATCAATCATCTTTATGCAATTTTCCCAGTAAATCGTTCTCATGTTACTTAAAAGTAAAACATAATTTTTAGATTTTATGGTTCTCTGCTTATTTGCCCTATTTCTCAGGTTGGTAAATGCATCTTGGTTCTTCAGCAAGATAGTCTGAATACATTGCAAAAGCTCTTGCTCTCGAACCACCGCAAATTCTTCTGAACTCGCATCTACCACACTTACCTTTCAGCAAATCTGGATTTTTAAGTTCAGCAAATATTCCCGAGTTGTAGATTTGCTGAAGGGTTGATTCTCTGACATTACCAGCAACAACTGGTAAAAAACCGCTTGGATAAACCTCCCCAACATGACTTATAAAGAACATACCCCTTCCATCGGTTATTCCCATCATCCTTTTTATCCCATCTGAAGCCAAACTTTTTCCGTGTCCGCCGGCAATGATTTTCCCGGGTTTACTCTCTGATTCTTCCAGTTCATCAAGCAGTCTGTAGTAAAGTTCTGAAACCTGTGGTTTCTTCCCACCATCTCTCTGGAGTTCTATTCTTCTCAGGTGTGTTGCTGCCGAGCTTTTAACATTTAAACCTCTTTTTGAAACATCGTAGAGCCAGTTAAGGACATCTTCGAATTCCTGGGGACTAGGCATGTATTCTGGCTTTGCCCTTCCTGTGGGAACGACAAAAAAGACATCCCAAAGTGCCACCTCTTTCTCCATCGCAAGTCTGGCAATTCCCGGAAGTTCGTGTAAGTTCATTCTCGTTACTGTTGTATTTATCTGGACAGGGATTCCCAATCTTATAGCATTCTCCAGAATTTTCAATGACCGCTCAAAGGTCCCTCTTATCCCCCTGAAGCTGTCGTGAACTTCAGGATTGATCGCATCTATGCTTATCGCAATCCTTGCCACTCCAGCCTCTTTCAGCTCTTGCAGCTTTCTCTCTCCAAGGTCAGTCCCGCTGAAAGCCATAGCAATTCTAAGACCCTTTCCAACTCCATAGCTTATTATGTCAAAGACATCCTCCCTCATCAGTGGGTCTCCACCTGTTATCACGACGAGGGGGTAGGGTTTGCCGAAAGCGATGATTTGATCGATAAGATTTCTTGCTTCTTCAAAGGTAAGCTCATCTGGATGCCTTTCTTTCTGAGCCTTAGCTCTGCAGTGTTTGCATGCGAGTTTGCAGGCTCTTGTGAGCTCCCAGAATATGATGAACGGTTTTTTTGTTATATCGAACATCTTATCCCTCTTTAAACTCAAAGTAGATAACCGTTATCAGATCTTTATCTTCAATTTCTCCGTAAATTTTTTTGAGTTCTTGTATCATCTCCTCTTTTGATGAAAAACCATCCATTATGGCATCTTCTTCTCTCAGCTCTTCCACTCTTTTCACCACAGCTCTTCTGACTATTGCCCTTCCAAAAACTTCTCCGTTTGAGGTTAGAGAAACTTCCTTCCCGGGGTTTACTGTTTTTATCCCCTTTCTTATCGTGCTTTTTTTTCTGCCTTCAACAATGGGTTTGACAAATTTTGCATCAAAATTGATGGTATTCATTCCATCACCCTGAACCATCTCCATACCTTTGAAATTGCAGAATGAAGAATGCTATATGCTCTCCCCTCTCTCAGAAGTTCTCCAAATTCCCACCATCCCTTTAACTGAAGACATTTCTCAATAAGAACCTTCTCTTCTATATCATTAAGCTCCGCTCTTTCTCTATTGAGGTAATGGAATCTAACAACTGGTCTTGCGACATCTGATATATACTCATAAAGGCTTATCCCTTCAAGATATTTTTCCATTCTTGCCACATCTATCTCTGATAGCTGTGGTTTCGGTGGTGTATCAGAACTTTTTAGCTCCAGAAGTCTTTTCACAACCTCATACTCCAGGTCCCTCAGCTCATCAGAAAGATATTCTATAACTCTCTTTACAAAATGGAAATTCAGCTTTGAAATCTTTTTGTCCATCTTTTTATTCAGACCTTTAACAACAACCACTGTAAATTCACCTGAAATCTCGTTTCTCTGTGGTGTTATGTGTAGGGGGATGAAGCCTCCCCTGTTCCAGAAGGAAAGAAGTTCTGGAGATACTCCAAATCCCGAACCCACCCACTCATATTTCCTCCTCTTAGCCCAGTTTATCAGTTTTATGAGTGCAAAGGAGCCGATACCCATGCCCATCACATCGGGATGGGTGGCTATTCTCACAATCCTCAACCCTTTCATTTTTGGAAACTCAGTGTCCCAGTGGTGTTTGAGAACCATGTCCGGGATTATCTGACCCTTTGGTTTGTATCCTTCTGACATCTCTTTTATCAAATCCTCACTTAGCCCACCTTCTATTGCGACATGCAGGGAACAAACCGTTTTTCCATTAACAGATACCCGAAAGGCAAGATGGTTTGGCATATCAAAAAGAATAACGAGGTCAGAGGGCCTGTTTCTGTAATGGGCGAGAACATAAATCCCGAAAAACTCATAGAGAAGCTCCTCATCTTCAATCAATTTATCCTTGTCAAGGAACTCAAACTTGAGTTTGCCTTCTCTTATTCTCTCCAGATCATCCTCGTCAAGCTGAACTGGCTTTGAATCGAGGAGGAGAGTTTTGTAGAGCCATTTCTCAATCGGATCCCCTCTTGCGTACCTTATGGGCTCCTCTAAGTTTATTCTCTCAACTTCAACTTTTTCATCGGATTCAATCCTTTTCAGAAATCTTACGCTGAAACCTCTGCCGGAACCTTCATAGCCATGGATTGTTGAGGAAAAGATCGCGTACTTTACATCCTCAACGATTTTGAAGAGAGTCGAAACATCTATCGATGCAGCCTCATCAACCAGAACAACATCAGCATACCTCGCCTCAACAATAGCTCTCCTCGGCACAACATATTCTATTCTCAGGTGTCTTCCCGTAACAACTGTAACAAGCCCACCAGATTCCTTAAATCTGCAATCACTAAATCCCTGTCTGGTTAATGATAGCTTCAAAAATCTGAAATATGTCTGAATGGACTGAGGTGTCTGAGCAACAATCATTATTCTGACAGGTCTTTTCAGCACCCTTTGCATTCTTGAAATGAGAAAAGGTGTTAGAATTCCAAGAACTGCTGTTTTTCCTCTCCCTCTATCGGCTGTTATAACTGCAACCTTCTTCTCTTTATCTTCTTTCCAGTCGAAAAAGCTCTCAAAGGCTCTTAAAACCTCAACTTGATCCTGAGTGGCGCAGAGTTTGTAAAGTTTCCTTTTTATCTTCTTACTCTCTGGAATCTCGATCTCCCTTCTATCTGTTTTCTCTCTCGATGGTGTAAATTCCTTCAGAATTCTGGAACTGTCTGCGTCGTAGATTATTATGCCGTCCATCATCTCTGTTTGCTTCATAAATCTTCTGTAAAACCTCGGGATAACACTATCTTTTGTGTAGGGCTCACTGACAAGTTCCTCGTGCCATTTGCTGAGTTTAAAGCTCCACTCTTCAGGTTTTGAGGAGAGAACGATGATTATTCCTCCTTCTTCGACTGTCTCCACAAGAATTCCGATGTCGTTGGGGCTGAAACCTTCAGTGAGGTCAAGGATAAGGGAACCATAGGTCTCTCCTAGAACCCTCTCGGAATCTTTGAAATGAATTTTTCTGGATTTATAGCTTTCAGAATTAAAAAATCCCGCCTCAATAAACTCAAGGAATTTTGTCCTTCCAGCGAGCAAAAGTCCTTTGAAGTTCTCCCCCTTTATCGCACCACGAGTCTGAAAGTATATTTCAAAAACTTCCTGACTTAATCTTAGCATATCTCTGTTCATTTCTCCACATAGAAATACCATGAATCTGTGCCTTTTATTTATCGAAGCTTCGGTTGCTTTCATCACTGCTCTACGGAGTTCTTTGAGAACCATCTAAAACAGATTTTCTGGGTCGCAATAAATTTTTTGTTATTGGCTGGGAGACATCAATAAAATCAGCTTTAATTTTGGTACGGGTTATTGGGTCATCACCAGCCGAAACATATATGCAATGAAAAATTAAATTTCCTTTGTATTTAACCGAAAAAATTTTAAATTGGATGATGAAGTTAGTTTGTGGAAATCTCTATCCACCTTCGTGAGATGGAAGACGACGAGGTCGAGGAAGTAATCGATCTCGAATATGAAATTCTTGGCTTGAGTGTATTTGTGGACATATCAATGAAACCTTACCACAAAAAGGTGTTCGTTGCGGAAGTAAATGATGAGATTGTTGCAGCAGCTGTTGTCTATTGGAATGATGAATTCAGGATAGGTTCTGTAGTGGTTAAGGAGGAGTACAGAAATCAGGGCATCGGGAGAAGTCTTGTGAATAAGAGTATCGATTTTGCCAGAAAAAAGGGCTTTGACAGTGTATGGCTTGAAGTGTCTGTCAATCAAGCAGCTCTTGTTTCTTATTATAAAGTGTTGGGTTTCAGAATTCATGATGTTATAAAGCACTATTATGGTATTGGAAAGCATGCTTACAGTATGGTTTATAGGCTGAGAGATTAGCTGGTGGTTATTTTTCCCGGATTCATTATCATTACGAATCCAAAAAATTATATAGTAAAGCATATCTATTTTTATCGATGCAGAGTGGCGTTCTCAACTCCGTGCTGAGAATACTCAGCAAAGCCGGATATGTTGTAACCGACCTTATTGAGACCAAACCAAGGTGCTTTGATATTGTTGCCAAGAAAGATGAAAACATTTTTCTGATAAAGATACTCTACAATATCGATTCTCTGAAGGGAGAGATGGCTGAAGAAATGAAAAAAGTAGCCACTCTGCTTAGTGCAGTTCCTATCGTGGTTGGGGAGAAGTTTAAACTTGATTTTCTTGAGAGGGGGGTTGTTTACAACCGCTATGGACTTCCCGTAATAAACACAGCCACATTTTATGATTTTATAATTGAGGACATGCCCCCAATGGTTTACTCCGCTCCGGGAGGATATTATGTAAAGCTCGACAGTGAGAAGATAAGGAAGGTTAGGGAAGAACTCGGAATTTCACTCGGTGAGATGGCGGGTTATCTCGGGGTGTCGAGAAGAGCAATCAAGAAGTACGAAGAGGGTATAGATACTTCAGTTGAAAACGCCCTCAAACTGGAAGATTTGCTTGGGACTTACATAATAAAGGCTATAGACCTGAAGAATTTTGTAAAAGAGTGCAGAGATCTAGAAGAAAATCCTGAAAAGCTTCAGCTTGGAAAGAAAGAAGAGGAGATAATTGACCAGCTCAGAGTTATAGGTATTAAGGTTTATCCAATCAGGCATGCGCCTTTTGATATAGTTTCCAAACCCGGGGAGAAAGAGGATGAAATGGTACTGACAGGGGTCAGGCAGGTTCGGGAAATTGAAAAAAGAGCGAAAATTCTCGGGAAAATTTCAGAAGTCCTTTCGACCAAAGCTGCCTATATCGTTGAAAAAAAAGTCTCTCAAACCTCAGACATGGTTGTTTTCCTTATGAAGGAAGATTTAGACTGTATTGTATCTGCTAAGGATTTTATCACAATCATAAATGAAAAGAAGAGAACCGAAAAAAATATATAGAACTACTATACCATCTATTTTCAGAAATTTTGAGTATGTTGAGGGGGTGTGAAAAATGGTTACTCTGCATGGACAGCCGGTGTTAATCCTGAAGGAGGGAACCCAGAGGACAGTTGGAAGGGATGCGCAGAGGTTGAATATAACTGCTGCAAAGGTTATTGCCGAGGCTGTTAAAAGTACCCTTGGTCCAAAGGGAATGGACAAGATGCTTGTAGACAGCCTTGGAGATGTTGTTATAACAAATGATGGAGTTACGATTTTGAAAGAAATGGATGTTGAGCATCCGGCAGCAAAGATGATAATAGAGGTTGCAAAGACACAGGAGGATGAAGTGGGAGATGGTACAACAACAGCAGTGGTTCTTGCCGGGGAACTCCTCAAAAGGGCTGAGGAACTTCTTGATCAGGAAATTCACCCGACAGTGATTGCAAGAGGATACAGACTTGCTGCTGCAAAGGCTATTGAGGTTCTCGAGAATATTGCAACGAAGATTGATGTGGAAGATGAGGAGAAACTGAGGAAGATAGCTGCCACAGCAATAACAGGAAAGCATGCTGAATATGCTGTAGATTATCTGGCAGATCTTGCTGTTAAGACTGTTAAGACTGTCGCAGAGAAAACTGAGGCAGGATATGAGGTTGACATCGACAATGTAAAGCTTGAGAAGAGGCAGGGAGGAGGAATTGAGGATACTCAGATGGTACAGGGCATAGTTATTGATAAAGAGGTTGTGCATCCGTCAATGCCAAAGAGGGTTAAGGATGCAAAGATTGCTGTTTTGAAGTCTGCTCTTGAGGTGAAGGAGACAGAGACGGATGCAGAGATAAGAATAACCGATCCTGAAATGCTCCAGAGATTCATCGAGCAGGAAGAGAAGATGCTCAAGGACATGGTTGACACCCTTGTAAATGCTGGAGCAAATGTTGTCTTCTGCCAGAAAGGAATAGATGACCTTGCCCAGTACTATCTGGCAAAGGCTGGAGTGCTTGCGGTCAGAAGGGTTAGGCAGAGCGATATTGACAAGATAGCCAAGGCAACAGGAGCAAAAATCCTGACTGATTTGAGGGATGTGAAGCCAGAAGATCTTGGCGCAGCAGAGCTTGTTGAGGAAAGGAAGATTGGCGATGAAAAGATGGTATTCATTGAGGGCTGCAAGAATCCAAAGGCTGTAACAATCCTGATAAGAGGTGGAACGGAGCACATCGTTGATGAGGTGGAGAGAAGCCTGACAGATGCGTTGAAGGTTACAAAGGTTGCTATTGAGAGCGGATATGTTGTCGCTGGTGGTGGAGCTCCGGAGACTGAGGTGAGCCTGAAACTCAAGCAGTGGGCGACAAGTCTTGGTGGTAGAGAACAGCTCGCAGCAGAGGCATTCGCAACTGCACTTGAGGTTATACCAAGAGCACTCGCTGAGAACGCTGGACTCGATCCGATCGACATCCTTGTCGAAATAAGAAAAGCTCACGAAGAGGGCAGGACGAGCTATGGCGTCAATGTTTTCACAGGAAAAATTGAGGATATGGAGGAAAAGGGTGTCCTCGAGCCACTGAAGGTCAAAAAGCAGGCAATAAGCAGTGCTACTGATGTAGCAATAATGATTCTGAGGATTGACGATGTCATTGCAGCGAAGGGTATGGAGAGCAGCAAGGGTGGCGGTGGAGAGGACTTCGATAGTGACTCCTCGGATGAGGACTGAATTGATTTTTAATCTTTTTTAGATTCTTTTTATCTCTCTAAAAGGCTTTTGTAGCGTTGATTTACTTTGCTGACTGGCTTGGTACGGGCAGTGCAATCTGTATTTTCTTTGTTTATTTTCTTGTTATTTTGACATTCTTTTCTCATTTTATGATAGATACAAGTTCTATGGTTTGTTGAGGGTGGGAAATAATTTTGGAAAATGCACTTAATTCGGAAGAACATAATTATTAAATAAGAATAATTTAGTGTATTTCACCATGGCGTATGAAAAAATAAAGGTTGATGTTGAAGGAAAGGTAGCCTGGTTGAGGCTTTCAAGTCCACCTTTGAACATCGTTGATATGGAAATGATGGATGAGATGATTTCTGCGCTGAGGGATATTGAGGGGAAGGATACGGTTGTGACGGTTATAGCAGCAGAAGGCAAACATTTCAGCGCAGGAGCTGAGATAAAGGAACACTATCCGGATAAGGCTCCACAGATGATTGAAAAATTCACAGAGCTGATAAAGAGCATACTTAACTCAAAGAAAATTACAGTTGCCGCTGTACGGGGTTATGCTCTTGGGGGTGGTTTCGAAATCCCCTTGGTATGTGACATCATCCTTACATCAGAAAAAGCAAAGCTGGGCAATCCGGAGATTCTGCTTGCTCACTATCCACCCATATCTCTCGCAGTACTTCCACATATCATTCCGGCAAAGAATGCCTTTGAGTTCATAATAACTGGCGATACCTTTGATGCTCGAACGGCAAAGGAGATGGGGATTGTGAACCATGTTTTTGCAGAAGAAGAGTTCGAGGAGAAGGTTAAAGAGTTCGTCAGCAAACTCATCGAAAAAAGCCCCATAGCCCTTCTGCTCACAAAGAAGGCGTTTAAATCATCACTTACACTCTCATTCGAAGAAAGAAGCTCCATTATTAACGGAATCTATCTCAATGAACTGATAAAGAGTGAGGATGCTGTTGAGGGACTTGATGCTTTCATTGAGAAAAGAAAACCTGAGTGGAAAGGAAAATAAAAACTGAATGGTATGTGGTTATTTCTCCAACCCTCAAATTTTTCTGCTTCATTTAAGTGGCTTCAACTTTTTTTCTCGGCTTTATTGCATCCTCAGGGCAAACTCTTGCGCAAACACCGCATGCTGCACACTGGGTATCATCTATCCAGACTGTCTTTCCATCATAGATTATTGCCGGACAGGCAAAGTTTGAAACACATTCAAGACAGAGATTGCAATTGTCGAGCACTTCAAAGGGGCGAATTTCAATTCCCTTGATTTTTCTCTGTCTGTTCCACAGGATTGCGCATAGCTGTCTTGCGACAACAACAGATACGCCTTCATGCTCAATTGCCCTCGTCAGGACCTCTTCCATTTTCTTTATGTTGTATGGTCTCACAACCTCAATAAATTCAACACCACACCCTCTGGCAACCTCTTCAACGCTTACCTGCTTTCCTGTCTCTCCACACCCTGTAGATGGAAGTCCTGGATGGGGCTGATGGCCGGTCATGGCTGTGGTTGAGTTGTCGAGCACGAGAAGGGTTATATTTGCTCCGTTGTGGACAGCATCAATTAAGGCAGGAATGGCGGCATGGAAGAAGGTTGAATCTCCAACTGTGATAACCACTTTGTTTTTAACCACCCTTGCAAGACCGTTTGAAATTCCGATTCCTCCTCCCATGCACAGGCAGATGTCAACGGTTTCAAAGGGTTTGTTAACTCCAAGTGTATAACATCCGATATCACTTGGCAGTGCTGCACCGCCGTGGTTTTCTGAAACATTTTTGAGGGCATAGAATGAGGCAGCATGTGGACATCCAGCACAGAAAACTGGGGGTCTTGGAGGGGCTAAGGAGGAAAGCTTCTCAGCCCTCTTGAGCACCGAATCATAGTCTGGAGCCTGAACTCCAAGCATTTTCGCTATGCCTTTCTCCACCACAGGGAGGTTCAGTTCGTAGTGTTCCGGAAAATAGCCATTTCTCTTTCCATACACTTCTACACCGTAATCCTTTGCAATTGCCCTCACATGAAGTTCTACGAATGGATCAACCTCCTCGACAATAGCAACTCTATCGAGATTGCTTACGAAGTCCTCTATTATTTTTTCAGGTGGAGGATATGGTGTGATAAGCTTCATGATATGAAGATCAGCATTCAATCTCTCAAGTGCCTCAATAACATAGGAGTAGCCAAGACCACATGCGATAACTCCATCCGTTCCCTTTCCCTCTCTCACTTCATTCAGTTCTGAGTTGAAGTAATCTCTTACTTTCTCAATTTTTTCTAAGAGGATAAGCTTTCTCTTTCTTGCAACTCCTGGTACGAGAACCTGACTCAGTGGGTTTCTTTCCCAGTCGATCCTTTCAAGCTTCTTTTCAGGTATTTTGCCAAGCTCGACAATACCACTTGCATGGTTGAGTCTGGTACATGTTCTGAACATAACGGGAAGCTCGAATTTTTCCGATACCTCAAAAGCCTTTGCTACAAGCTCTTTTGCTTCTGAAACATTTGAAGGTTCGATAACAGGAATTCTTGCTGCCTGCCCGTACCATCTGTTGTCCTGCTCGTTCTGACTGCTGTGCAGAGATGGGTCATCTGCTGAAACAACAACAAACCCGCCCTTTGCACCCATATAGGCAAAGCTGAAAAGTGAGTCGGCTGCAACATTAACTCCAACATGCTTCATAGCACACATTCCACGCTTCCCGACAAGTGAGGCTGCAACGGCAACCTCAAACGCCACCTTTTCATTGGTGGAGTACTCCATATAAAATTCCATTTTGTTTCTGAGAAGTCTGCAAGCTTCGGAGAGTGTATCGGATATTTCAGAAGATGGGGTGCCAGGATAGGTTGCATAAATATCGATTCCAGCCTCAATAGCACCTCTTGCAATAGCTTCATTGCCGAGAAAGAATACCTTCTCTCCTTCGGCATCCTTTACAACATCTTTAATCATAATATTCTTTTGGAGGGGATTCTTTAAAACAATTTCTGATGAAACTTGTAAATGAAATTGACATTGTTTAACAAACACCCGGTTTTTGGTGAACTTAGTAAAATTGAAATACTTTCATTCCTAATTTAAAAAGATGACAAAATTGAATATACTTTTAGTCGGTGTTGGAGGTCAGGGCATTCTCACAACATCAGCCATTCTTGCGAGGGCTGCACTCAACTCTGGAGTTAATGTTGTGACGGCGGAAACTCATGGTATGGCTCAGAGAGGCGGGAGCGTGGAGGTTCATGTAAGATTTGGTGATGTTCACTCTCCTCTCATTCCCTACGGAGGAGCAGATGTTGTGGTAGCTCTTGAGCTTGTGGAGGCTGTCAGGTATGCTCACTATCTTTCAGATAAGACCCTCGTCATTCTGAATAACAGGAAAATAGTTCCCACCACCGTATCTGCCGGGCTGGCAAAGTATCCAGAGTTCGATGAGGTGTTGAGTGCACTTAAAGAAGTTACAGAAACTGTGAGGGTTGTGGACGCTTCGAAGATTGCTCAGGAAGTTGTTGGAAATGTTGTAGCCACCAATGTGGTTGTTGTGGGTATGCTGGCAAAGCTTGTTGATTTGCCAGTGAGTTATGAAAGCCTTGAAAGAGCCGTCAGCGAAGTTTTCCCTGAAAAACTCGTTGAGAGCAATTTGAAGGCTTTGAAAGCTGGTTTTGAGAGTGTTTGATGGAGGTAGGTTTATGAATATCAAAAATGTTTGTGTGCTTGGGGCAGGGGCGATGGGGCATGCTATAGCTGAGCTAGCTGCAGTTTCTGGCTTTAATGTGAAAATGAGAGACATCAATGAAGAATTTGTACAGAGAGGATATGATAGAATAAAAGCAAGTCTTGAGAAGGATGAGAAAAAAGGTAGGCTCAAAGAAGGGGCTGAGGAAATCCTCGGGAGGATAACTCCTGTCGTTGATTTGGAAATTGCTGTTCAGGATGCGGATATAATAATCGAAGCAATCCCGGAGATAATGGATTTGAAGAAGAAAGTTTTCAGGGAATGTGAGGAGTACTGCCCCTCACACACGATTTTTGCAACAAATACCTCTTCACTGAGCATCACAAAACTTGCAGAACACACAAAAAGACAGGACAGATTCATAGGGCTGCATTTTTTCAATCCTCCAAAGTACATGAGGCTTGTCGAGATAGTTTGGGGAGAGAAGACTTCAGAGGAGGTTGTGAAGACTGTTGAGGAATTCTCAAGAAAGCTGAATAGGGTTATAATTCATGTCAGGAAAGATGTGCCGGGTTTTGTTGTGAACAGAATTTTTGTAACAATGGCAAATGAGGCTGCATGGGCACTCGAGAATGGAGAAGGAACTGTGGAGGAAATTGATTCTGCTGTGAAATACAAAATGGGGCTACCTATGGGGCTGTTTGAGCTTCATGATTTACTTGCTGGCGGATGCATTGATGTAAGCTACCATGTACTTGAGTACTACAGGGAGACGCTTGGTGAGAGTTATCGCCCAGCTCCTCCCTTTGTCAGGCTGTTTGAGGCAGGACATCTTGGTAAAAAGAGTGGAAAGGGATTCTATGACTGGTCTGAAGGGAAAACAAATGAAGTCCCGTTAAGGGCTGGTGCAAAATTTGATGAGCTCAGACTTCTTGCTCCCGCGGTTAATGAGGCTGCTTGGCTTATTGAGAGAGAGGTTGCAACACCTGAGGAAATAGACCTTGGTGTTTTGCATGGGTTAAACTATCCAAGAGGACTGTTGAGAATGGCAGATGATGTGGGTATTGATATAATAATTGAAAAACTTGAGGAACTCTACAAAAAGTACGGTGAAGAAAGATACAGACCAAATCCTGTGCTTTTAAGGATGGTTGAGGAGGGAAGTCTTGGGAGAAAAACGGGGAGAGGTTTCTTCAACTATTTCAAAGAATATGAGTTCATAGAAATTCACAAAAATCGAGAGAACAGATTTGCAATCATCCTCCTCAACCGCCCCCAGAGGGCAAATGCTCTGAATCCTACTTTCTTGGATGAAATATCCTCTGCACTTACAGAACTTGAAAAAGATGAGGATGTTAGATGCATAGTGATACGCGGAAAGGGACGAAACTTCTGTGCCGGAGCAGACCTCTCTGTTTTTGCAAGGGGGACGAGTGAAGCTATGCTCGAGTTCAGTGAGAAGGGACATGAGACCTTCACAAAGATTGAGACCCTTTCCAAACCTGTGATCGCAGCAATTAACGGTCCTGCTCTTGGTGGAGGGTTCGAGCTTACGATGGCTTGTGATTTGAGAATAATGAGTAAAAGTGCATTTTTATCTCTTCCAGAGCTCAATCTTGGATTATTTCCTGGATGGGGGGGAACACAGAGACTTGTCAGGCTTGTAGGGCTTTCAAGAGCGAAGCAGATAATTCTGATGAGAGAGCAGATAGATGCTGAAACAGCTCTTGACTACGGGATTGTCAACTATGTGGTGGATGCTGACAAATTCGATGAAAAGGTTGCCGAAGTGGCAAGAAAAATAGCTGAAGGACCACCTCTTGCCTACAAACTTGTTAAAAAGGTTATGTACTATGGTAATCAACCGGAACTCAGAACAGGACTTTTCTTGGAAGCTGCCTCAGGTGGAGATGTGGCAGTGAGTGATGATATTGCAGAAGGTATCACTGCCTTCATGTACAGGAGGAAACCGGAGTTCAGGGGAAAATAAAGCGGGGTGGTCGAATGAGAAATGTTGCAATTGTAGGGGGAGGAATAACCAGATTTGGAGTCAGAGAAGTGGGATGGAAGGATTTAGTTCAGGAAGCAGGCAAAGCCGTTTTCGATGATGTTTCCAATCTTGACAGGAAAGATATTGACTCTCTTTTTGTCGGAGCTGCTCAGCCTGAGAGATGGGTTTATCAGACTCATGTTGCCCCCTTAGTTGCGGAGCTTCTTGGTGTGGATGTGAGGAGAGTTATTGCGAGGACTGAGGTTGCCTGTGCAAGTGGGCAGGCAGCAATAAGATATGCCTGGCTATCGATTGCAACGGGATTGAGTGATGTGGCTCTTGTTCTCGGTGTGGAAAAGATGAACACCAAACACATGAACATCAGCCAGACATGTATGGTTAATGTGGGAAACAGAGAGTTCGATGGCGTCAATGGTTTTACAGCCCCTCCTTTCTTTGCCATGGTAGCTCAGCGACACATGCACGATTATGGCACAACCAAGGAACAGATGGCAATTGTGAGGGTTAAAAATGCAAAGTATGGGGTGATGAACCCCTATGCACAGTTCCAGAAGGAGGTTACAGTTGAAAAGGTAATGGGATCAAGAATGATCTCCCCACCGCTAAGTCTTCTTGACTGTTCCGCAATGACTGATGGAGCAGCAGCACTGATACTTGCATCTGAGGATATTGCAAGGAAATTGACTGACACTCCGGTCTGGATTGTTGGTGGTGTTCAGGTTGTTGAACACTCCCATACGGTGAATCAAATGGGTGATCTGAGTGAATGGAAGGCTCTCAGAAAGGCTGCAGATGAACTCTACAAAATGACCGGAATTGAAGCAAAGGACATTGACATTGCCGAGGTTCATGACTGCTTCACGATAAGTGAGATCATAGAGTATGAAGAACTGGGATTCTGTAAAAAGGGAGAGGGTGGAAAGTTCATTGAAGAAGGAGAGAGCTACATAGGTGGAAAAGTTGCCGTGAATCCTGGTGGAGGGTTGCTTGCAAACGGACATCCTCTGGGTGCGACAGGAATAAGACAGGCTTGGGAGATTTTAATGCAGTTTAGAGGAGAAGTTCCGGAAGGGAGGTATGTCAGTGGAGCGAGGATAGCTATAGCCCACAATCTGAGTGGTATGGCTCAGCTACACCATCTGATGGCGTACAGCGTTGAGAAACCTCAGAACCTGAAGGGGTGATTTTGATGAAAAAAATAAAGCTTCCGGATCTGATTGAACTTCCTCCACTGCTCGATCCCTGGGATCAGCAGGAGGCATCAGGAGCAGATGCCACAGGTATTTATGAATTCTACAGGAACCTTGCTGAGGGGGACCTGACAACAACGAAGTGCAGAGATTGTGGAAAAATAGGTTTTCCACCCGCGATAATCTGCACAAACTGCCTTTCAGATAACCTTGAGTGGGTCAGGATTCCTGAGGTGGGAGAGCTCTATGCCTTCTCAGAGATGAGGCTCGGAGCACCCATGATTCTCGATCAGATTGCGCCTTTTATCGTTGCAATAGCCAGATTCGGAGATTATCCAGAAAATGGAGTTCAGATGAGTGGGATGATATTCGACTCCGGCTATGATGAGCTTAAAATAGGGGACAGGGTGAAGTGGGAGATTATCGAGATAAAAGGTCCTGCTGAGAGGAAGAGATACTGGTACTGCTTCAAAAAGGTTTGAGTTCATGATAATCGACTCTCATGTTCACATCGGTTACTCTATAGCAATGAATACCGAAGTTACACCGGAATTTCTGATCGAACAGATGTCCTGGGCAGGGGTCGATAGATGTCTTGTTTTCCCCTTTCCTTCATATGGGGAGATTTATGGTGCAGACTGGATCTTAGAGCTTTGTGATGAATACAGGGAATTCATCCCGGTTTATTATGTTACTGAGAAGTTCCAGACCCCTCCAGAAGTGTTTGTGGCAATAAAATGGCACTGGGTTGGTGGAGTATCTGACACAGCCTCCAATTATGGCACGCTGAAAAGTGAAAAACTCCCTGAGTTTGTCAGAAGTGTTTCTGAACTTGATATTCCACTTATTTTCGAGGAAGAGCTTGAGTTTACGAGAATTTTTGTGGAAAAATTTCCTGATGTAAAGCTTATAGTTCCTCATCTCGGGCTTCTTGGTGGCAATCCTGTCAGTTTTCTCAGAGAATTCAGGAATAGAGAGAATGTTTATTTTGACACATCCCTTGCATCACAGGGAACGATTAAGAGGTTTCTGGACGAGTTAGGGGATGATAGGGTAATTTTTGGGTCTGATGTACCCTTTGGGGTCATGGAGAGCGAAGCTGAGAAGATAAAAAATCTTGATGTTGATAAAAAAGTAAAGAGAAGACTGTTTCACAGAAATATTGAAAAAATATGCAGGCTCTCTTAACCAGCCGAAATTTCCTCTGCAATTTTATTCAGCTCAGACTGTACTATGGCAGGGGTGATTATAGAAACAAGCCAGAAAACAAGGAAATAAAGAACTCCATTTCCGTCTTTTTTCACAACATCTGAAAAACTTACAGCATATCTGTAAATCCAGTATATGTTGGCGATGGGTATGATGAGTAACCAGGCTGTTGGTATGTCTCCTCCGAGGCTGTTTATCTCGTCTTTGGTTTTTATATACCAGTAGATAAAGTAGATTCCCATTGTAAGTATCCCTAAAATATAAACTTTCAGCAAACTTCTCTTGGAAATCATACTTCCTCGAATTTAACTATGGTTAAAAAATTTTTCGTTTTTAATTCTGGTTTGTAGTTACTCAGATTATTCTATAATCAAATTAACTCTGAACAGATGTTTTTATTATTTTAATTATGCAGATATTTGCTTCATCTCACGACTTCTCCGGAAGATTTTAAAATATGACTTCAACATATTCGTTAAATGTCAGAGTTCAGGGTTATTGACTTTCACATGCATGTTTATGAGAAACCATGGAAGCCATGGGTTATCGATTATCTCAGAAAGATAAACCCGACTATCGACTACACGAAACCAATCACGGAGGAGATAATTCTCAGGGAGATGGATTCTGCCAGAGTTGAATATGGAGTTGTTTTTGCTGAAAGCACACCTGAAGTGACAGGGATAGTATCGAACGAATTTGTCTCAATGCTATGCAGAAATAAAAGATTGATCCCCTTCTGTTCAATCAACCCTGTGAAGTCTGAAGATCCAGTAGCCGAGCTTGAGTACTGTGTTGAGGAGCTTGGAATGAAGGGTTTAAAGCTCCTCCCATCTTACATGTACTTCTATCCGAATGATGAGAGTGTTTATCCTCTCTATGAAAAAGCTGCTCAGTTCGGAATACCTGTTGTTTTCCACACAGGCACATCCATTTTCAGAAATGTCAGACAGAAGTACGCAGATCCCCTGTATCTTGACGATGTTGCACTTGACTTTCCGGATATGAAAATTGTCCTTGCACATTCTGGGAGAGGGCTGTGGTATAACACAGCTTCCATGCTTGCAAGAATACATGAAAATGTCTATTTGGAGTTTTCAGGGCTGCCTCCAAAAAAGCTGACTGACTATTTTCCAAATCTTGAAGAACTCAGTGATAAGCTTATTTTTGGGTCAGACTGGCCTGGATGCAATCTGAAAAAACTTGTCGAGGACTTCATAAATCTCCCTCTTAGCAGAAAAACTGTTAAAAAGATGATGTGGAAGAACGCGATGAAGTTACTTGGGCTTGAATGACAAAGCTCGCTTTAAACCAAACTCTTTTAAATGAAATTATTAATAAATAATTTTATGATTGCTCAGTACGGTTACAAGGATGGTTCAGGAGTGTACTATATCAGCATAGATACGGATAGATGTGATGGATGTACATCCTTAACCACTCCTATGTGTGTTGAAGTCTGTCCTTCAGAGATATTTGAGGTTGGGGAGGACGAGGTTGATCCATTCAGAGAGGAACCTGTGGCGAAGGTTAGGGAGGAGCAGAGAAAAAAACTCAGATTCAGCTGCGCACCATGCAAACCAGCATCTGGATGGGAGATTGACAGCCTCCCCTGTGTAAAAAACTGCCCGAAAAATGCAATTTCACATTCATGGTAGTGAAATGGGAGAAAGCCTTTATTGTAGAGCGGGGTAGAGCACAGGAATTTGTCGAGCTGTATGAATCGATGGGCTATGAGGTTAAGGTAGTTAATGCTTCGACCTGTGATGAAAAAGAAGACTGCAGGATATGCTATGTTCAGGGAGATTATGTAGAGATTCTGATAAGGAAAAAGACTGAAGGGTGCTGCCTGCAGGAATTTAATGACCTTTGAACTTTATTGCAAGGAACAGGCAATTTTTCCCATCAGCAACCCCAACATGGTTGCAAAAAATCATAATTTTTAAGTGTTAGAGATTGAAGTTTTGGTATGGAGAAATTAGAGGTTCTCGATAAAGGAAAAGCTGAGATACATTTCACACCTCCTGACGAATTCAGAAAGTTTGTCAGGGACAGGAAGAACAGGGCTTTTGAGGACAAGCTAATGGATGAGGGAGAAGCTGTAAAGAAATTCGTTAAAAATGGTGACTATTTAGCATACGATTTCTCATCGCTGACAAGGGGTCCACAGAGCCTCATCAGAGAAATAATAAGGCAGAGAATCAGGAATCTATGGATTCTTGCCAAATTTACACTACTTGAGTCAGTTCTTCTTGCTGGAGCAGGATGCGTTGATAAGATAGATGTAGGATTTCTTGGTTTTGGACCTTACATAGCAAAAAAGGTTCAGGAAGGAGCGGTTAAGGTTTATGACTGGAGTAATGGAAGCGTAACTTACAGACTTGTAGCAGGAGCAATGGGTATACCATTCATTCCGGCGAGAGATTTACTGGGTACTGATACGCTGAAACATTCTGGAGCAGTTGTTGTCAAGGATCCTTTCAGCAATCAGCCAGTTGCCTTAATGCCAGCTCTGAATCCCGATGTTGCTGTGATACATGTTCAGGAGGCGGACATTTACGGAAATGCAAGGGTTTATGGGCCCACGGTGGCAACACTGGAAACAGCCATGGCTTCAAAGCGGGTCATAATATCTGCAGAGAGGATAGTGGAGACAATTGAATTCAGAGAACATCCGAACTGGACTACCATTCCTTATTACTGTGTTGATGCTGTGGTTCATGCTCCCTTTGGATCCTATCCCGGTGGAACTCAGGGCTATTACGAAATGGATTCAGAGCATTATCTCAAACTTACTTCAATCAGAACTGATGAGGAGATGCAAAGCTATCTCGAGGAATATATCTACAGTGTTGACAGCCACGATGAGTTTCTTGAGAAGAAAATTGGTATTTCAAGGCTGAAAGAGCTTATACAGAAGTCACAGATTCTTGAGGGATACAGGTGATCTGAGGAGGTGATGTTTATGGAAATTGAGTTTACCGATACCGAGTTCATGATATGTAATGCGGCAAGACTGCTTGAAGACAACAGAACGATATTCGTTGGATGGGGAATACCACAGGTTGTTGCTATACTTGCAGAGAAGCTTTACGCACCAAATATTGTTCAGGTTTTTGAGTTTGGTGCGATAGGACCTTTGAGCAGAACCCCTTTCCTCAGAGGAACGATGGGAGGACCTTCGAACACCTATCGAAGCCTGCAGTGGTGCAGTATGAATCTTGCTTTCAGCTATGCTCAGGCAGGTTATATTGACTATGGAATGCTTGGGGCAGCTCAGATAGACAGATATGGGAACATAAATTCCACGATGATTGGAGATGACTACGAAAAGCCGAAGGTAAGATTTCCAGGAAGTGGTGGAGGGAACGAGGTTGCGAGTTACTGTTGGAAGACAATAATAGTAATGGCTCACGAAAAAAGGCGTTTTGTAGAGCGGTGTGATTTTATAACCTCTCCAGGACATGTGATTGATGGAAAAACCAGAGAAGAACTTGGTTTGCCAGCGGAGACAGGTCCTTACAGGGTTATAACTTCTATGGGGATGTTCGGGTTCGACGAGAAAACAGGAGAACTCAAATTACTGGGTGTGATGAAGGGCTTCACTGTTGAAGAGGTGCTTGAGGAGATGGCTATTGAGCCACTCGTAGCAGAAAAGGTTGTTGAGCTTGAGCCACCGACCGAACTTGAGCTTAAGACTTTGAGAGAAGATATTGACCCCTACGGATTGATAATATCAAAGGGGAGAAAGATAAAGATGGAGGTGTGAAGTTTATTATTAAAATCTCAGATATTTTTTTCCCGGAACATATATGCTCAATTATCAATCATTAAATTTTTAATTGGTTTATAACGAATTCTAAAGAAAACGATTAAAAAAGGAAATTTTAAATAGTGTTTTATTGAAATTTGATTCTGTCAGGTGGTTTAATGCCCGGTTTGGTTTTTGGGCGGTTCTCAAAAAAGAGGTGGTGAGATGAGAGTTGCAGTGCTTGGAGTTGGTTATTCAGGATTCAATACCAATACTCCGGATTTGAACTGGAAAGAACTGATGCTTGAAGCAGCGGTGAGAGCTTACGAGGATGCGGGTATAAACCCAAGGAAGGATGTGGACAGCGTTGTAACATGTGCAGAGGATTTCTGGGAGGGCTTTGCCATATTTGACGAATTTGTACCGGATCAGCTTGGAGGTGTTCTCAAACCGACATGTACTGTGTGTAGCGACTTCCTTTACGGTGTTGCAACAGCCTACATGCAGATAAAAAGTGGGCTTGCCGACATAGTTGTTGTTGAAGCACACAGCAAGGCGAGTGATATTCTCACTTTTGGAGAGGTAATTAAATTTGCTATGGATCCAGTATGGCTCAGAGATATCGGGAACGCACATCCATATTACTTTGCAGCTCTTGAGATGTCTCAGTATGTCAGTGAATGTTGCATCAATGAAGAACAGATAGCTGAGGTCGTGGTGAAAAACAAAAACAACGCACTCCTCAACTCTTCAGCCCCTTATGGTGCGAAAGTTACTGTTGAGGATGTATTGAACAGCCCAATGGTGTTTGATCCAATGAGGAAGATAGAAATCGCTCCTGTTTCTGATGGTGCTGTTGTATTTGTGCTCGGAAATGAGTTTGTGGCAAGGGAGATCACGGATACTCCAGTATGGGTCAAGGGTGTTGGATGGTGGAGTGAGACCAGCAATTATGACACAATGAGTTTTAATGCCATGTATGCATATAAGGCAGCGAAAATGGCTTACAAACTCGCGAAGATAACCAATCCTGCTAAAGAGGTTGATTTTGCAGAGGTTGATGACAGGTTTGCCTTCAAAGAGCTGCAGCACATTGAAGCCCTTCAGCTTTCAAGGAAATATGAGACAGGAAGTCTGATGCAGGAAGGTTACTTTGCAAGAGATGGAGAACTTCCGGTGAATGTTTCAGGAGGAAATCTCGGTGTTGGTAACCTTCTTGAAGCAACAGGCGGTCAGAAAGCGCTTGAAGTTGTACTTCAGTTGAGAGGACTTGCTGGAAAAAGACAGATTGAGGCTGAAACAGGTGTTGCGCAGGCGTGGAGATACATCCCAACTGCAAGTGGAACAGTAGCTGTTTTCGGGGTGTGATGGTTATGGAGGTTGAAAGAATAAGCGGTTTGAAGTTCCATAAAAAACAGGATGTGGCAATTGTTGGAGCTGGAATGACGACCTTCAAGAGGAGGTTAAATGAGACTGGCAAGGAACTCTCCTATCTTGCAGTAAAGCAGGCACTTGAAGAGGCTGAAATGGAGTTGAGTGACATTGAAATGGTGGTGATGGGCTCTGCTCCTGATGCCTTTGATGGTCTGCACATGAAGGGAGAGTACCTTCTGGACGGTTCAGGTGGAAGCGATAGACCCTATATGAGGGTTTTTGTGGGTGGAGGTACAGGAGTTTTTGCCCCAATAGCCGGTTACTGGCATGTGGCGAGCGGGCTTGCAGATGTTTGCCTTGTGGTATGCGAGGAGAAAATGTCTTCGAGTCATCCACACCCCCAGTCTGCCTTCAAGTACATCTGGGACCCAATTCTGGATCGTCCGCTGAATCCAAACCTGATCTGGATTTTTGCGCTTGAGATGAACAGATACATGCATGTCCACAACATCAAACACGAGGACATAGCTCTCGTATCCGTTAAAAACAAGGCAAATGCTCTTGATCATCCGTGTGCTCAGCTTGCGGAGAAGATTACAGTTGAAGATGTTCTGAACAGCGAACCAATGGCTCTTCCTGTAAGGAGACTGGATGTTTCTCCACCCAGTGATGGAGCTGCAGCTCTGATAATGGTTGCTCCACACATAGCTAGGCAGATAACAGACAATCCTGTCTGGGTTACCGGTGTTGGATGGGCTCTCGATACAACCATGTGGACGAACAGGGATCTCTATTTCCCCAGGTATGTTGCTGAAGCTGCAAAAATGGCTTACAAAATGGCACACATAACTGATCCAAGAAAGGAAATTGATGTGGCTGAACCCTATGATCCTTTCGATTATAAGGAATTGCATCATATGGAAGGACTCGGGCTTGCAAAGAAGGGTGAGGCTCCCATTCTGACGAGAGAAGGTGTTACCGCAAGAGATGGAGATCTTCCATGTAGCCCATCAGGAGGCTTACTTGGTGTTGGAAATCCGATAGCAGCTACAATGGGTGTTAAAGCATGTGAACTCTACTGGCAGCTTGCATACAGAGCTGGAAAGAGGCAGGTGGCTAAGGAAGTGACAACAGGAGTATGTCAGGCATGGGGAGATCTGATGCAGGTTGGAACAGTGGTTGTAATGTCAAATAAGAGGTGATATAATGGCTGTAGGTAAAAAGGATATTTCTGCTCCTCCTTACGCTGAAGGAACTTCTTTATCTGATGAAGACATTAAGAAGAAAAAGGTTACCTATGTCGAAGACCATCCGAACATCAGATATTCTTGGACTGCAGGTCAGGCTGTGAGCAAGTTTTTGAATGAACTCAAAAAAGGCAAAATTGCCGCAACAAAGTGCAACAAGTGCAGAAGAATAATGGTTCCTCCAAGGGTTTTCTGCGAGCTGTGCTACAAACCAATAGATGAGTGGGTATATGTTGAGGATACAGGTACGGTTCAGACCTTTTCAATATCATATATCGATCCTGATGCGAAACCACTTGAGGAGCCTGTGATTGTCGCAGTAATCTCAATTGATGGAGCCTCAAAGAACATGGGCATAATGCATGTTCTTGGAGAGGTAAAGCCCGAGGATGTTTACATTGGTATGAAGGTGAAGGCAGTCTGGAAACCCGAAGATGAGAGGGAAGGTTCTGTGACCGATATCAAATACTGGAAACCTTTGGAGGGGTGATATCATGTTCAATGAAAAGATTGTCGATCCGGCAGAGCTGAGACACTGGGGAGGGAAGATTGAGCTATACTGGATTTATACCAGTGGTGAAGCTGGGGATAGATTTTTCAAGGCTTTAAGGGATGAGGGGAAGTTTATAGCTGCAAAATGTAAGAAGTGCGGTAGAGTTTACTTCCCACCAAGGATGTACTGTGAGTTCGACTTCTCGGAGACAGAGTATCAAGAGATCAGTGGAAAGGGCAGAGTTAGAGCATACACAGTTGCATGGCTTGATAAAGATGAAAAGCCCCTTGAGAAACCGGAAATTTATGCGATAATTGATATGGAGGGCACGGATGGATGCATGATTCATTTGCTGGGAGAGGTTGAAGAAGATCAGGTAGAAATTGGGATGGAAGTAGAGCCCGTGCTCAGAGATAAATCAGAGAGAGAAGGTACGATAAATGATATACTTTACTTCAAGCCTTCCTAAATTTTTTTTCTAAAGTTTTTATAATGTTAAATCATGAGGTGATGATATGGACTTTGAGTTTACGGAAGAGCAGAAAATGATTGCAAATTCCGCAAGGGATATTGCAAAGGATTTTCCTCCAGAGTACTGGAGAGAAAAGGATGAAAAGGGTGAATTTGCTGAAGAATTCTGGAAAGCTCTCAGTAAGGCAGGTTTTACAGGCATAGTCATCCCTGAAGAATATGGTGGAGCGGGAATGGGAATGACAGAGCTTCTGATTGCAATCGAAGAGCTGTGTGCTAACGGTTGTGGAATGGCAGGGAACTGGTATCTTGTTCTCACTGAAGTTTTTGGTGGGATGAGCATAGTCAGACATGGGACTGAGGAGCAGAAGGAGAAGTATTTGCCGGGAATAGCAAAAGGTGAGCTTGAATTCTGCATGGCTCTGACAGAGCCTGATGCAGGAACCAACACACTGAACATAAAAACGAGGGCTGAGAAGGATGGTGATGAATGGGTTATTAATGGAAACAAGATATTCATCAGCGGTGCTGATAGGGCTAAGGGGATGCTTATAATTGCCAGAACAACTCCAAGAGAAAAGGCTGAGAAGAAAACGCATGGGATAAGTCTTTTCCTTACTGATCTACCAAATCCAGCAGTCAAGGTAAACCCGATTCCGAAACATGGGATAAACTATTCCAAGACCTGTGAGGTTAGCATAAGCAATCTGAGATTGCCTGAGGATGCTCTGATGCCACCTCTTGATTGGGGATGGTACTCGTTGCTTGACACTTTGAATCCAGAGAGGATGTGCTTTACAACAGCAGCCATTGGAATAGCCAAAGCAGCAATAAACAAGGCTGTTGAATATACAAAACAGAGAAAGGTCTTTGCTGGGGAACCAATTGGAAGTTATCAGGGTCTGCAGTTCCCCTTAGCTGAGGCTTATGCAACTCTGGAGACTGCAAGGCTTATGAACTTCAAAGCATCCACACTCTTCGATAATCAGGCTGATTACAGAGAGGTTGGCAAGTATGCAAACATGGCGAAGGTTGTTGCCGTTGAGGCAGGTTTGAAGGCTGTTTACTGGGCAATGCAGTGCTTTGGTGGCTATGGATATGCAAGGGAGTATGATGTGGAGAGATGGTGGAGAGAAATAAATCTGATTCGTCTCGCTCCAGTTACCCAGCAGATGGCTCTGGCTTACATTGGGGAGAATTTGCTTGGAATGCCAAAGAGTTACAGAACATAATTGCTTAGGAACATTAATAACATAAATTAGTTACTATCTTTTTTATTTAAAAAATTAAATCTAACTTCACCATGTCTTTTTACAGAAATTTTAAATATTCCTCTCTTGGATGAACCCATATCAAATTTGACTGTTAAAAAGCCCCCGAATTCAGGGTGGAAGCAATGATTGTTCCAAGAGGAGAAATTATCGAAATGGGAAAAAGAATGAGTATTAATCAGCTTCTGGAGGAGATGAGGAATTCTGCATTTACAGGATATGTTGAAATTTCATACAGGGCTGATGAACTCTCCAATGCCAAAATTATTTTCAGAAATGGGGAACCAGTAGCGTGTGGTGTGGAGAAAATAATTAGCAAGAGAGAATTGAGAGGGATGGAAGCTTTTGAGGAGCTCAGCCTTGTTAAAAACTGTGTTGCTGATATATATGCCCTCGATGAGGAGAAAGTATCAAAGGCAATCTCCTGGAATACAAATGCCGTTTTTAAAAAAATGGAGAGCACTCTGGAAAAGAAGATAGGTTTTGTAAGCAATTCAGTAAGGGATGTCAGAGAGGTCTTGGATATAGCTCCAAAAAAGGCGGATTTGCTCTCTTTTGATGATTCTGAAGAAACAGTTGTGGTTGACAGACAGGCAGTTCTTCAGAAATACGGGATAAAAGAACCGTCTATAAGTGAAATTGAAGGACTCATAGCTTCTGCTCTTGAGACTGATGGACTGCTTACGGTTCAGGATGAAGACATCTCAACTTTAAGGGAAGAACTCAAATCAATTGCAGAGAGATATCTGGGTAGGATCTCAAATAAGGTTGTAAATGTTATTGAAGAGATGAATGTGGACAACATTGAAGAAAAACTACCTGAGGTAGAGAAAAATGCCAAGAAACTGGTGATGTTTATACCCAGAGAAAAAATAGACCTGATGCTCGCTGAGATGAAAGGGGTGCTTGGGAAATATATGGAGCAGTAATTTTTTCAACCTTCTTCCAACCTTTTTTCAATTATCTGGATGTATTCTCTAAGTTCTCTATTTCCCTTGAGCACTTCTAAGATCTCTTTGTAGTTGGTGTCATTGACATCGTCAATCTCAAGAACATCCATTGCTTTGTCGAGAAAAATCTTTGCTATGGGTCCAACTTCCTTTTTCATCTCATCAAGAAGCCTTTTGTAAGTTATCATCTGTTTTCCTCCGGATTTTCCAATGAAAATTAATTAAAAAATGTATATAGTCTTTATGGTTTAATCTTCTCTGTTACCTCAGGACATCCTCCAAACTCTTGGTAGCGATTTTTATACTTCTTCTCAGCCTCTCTATGCTTTTTGCGAGGATTCCTATTTCATCATCTCTGTCTTGGTATGGAACCTCGAGGTCGATATCTCCCTCACTTATTTTATCTGCAGTGTAGCTCAGTTCAATGATTGGATTCGCAATTCCCGTAATCGTGAAGTATCCGATTCCTGCTATGAAGATTACTGCAATTACAATTGAGACAGCAAAGTAGAGCACAACTTTTCCACTCGCAGATTCTATACTCCTGTCGATCTCACTCACTATATTCTCTCCTGGATTTGTCTTTGACTGTGTCAGGTGCATGAAGTATCCATCTATGTATGCAGATGTCCCAACAACAAGCCAGGCGTCATCATTCAGTACAGGATCGTAGAGCTTGATCGCTGTGGGGTAATGACAGAGGTACTTATCAACAACTTCATTTGAACCGGGTTCCTTCCACTTGTAGTATCCGCAAATGGGCTGTGGATTATCGGGGTTTTCAAGTATTTTAAGGAGAAGTGTATAGAGTTCTGGAAGTGTTTGATTCCATTTCAGATGGTATTTAACATCAAGACCCCAGTAATCGCTCGGCACAGTGGGATGAGCCAGAAGAACTGCTCTTGGTTCTCCGCCAACAACTGCTCCAGCTCCAATCCAGGTGTACTCCTTTGCACCCCACATTTGCAGGGCGATTTTCTGGAACTCGGGGTCTGCAATAAGCTGTCTTGTGGTTAAATTGGGATTCTCCTTCATCTTCTCCCTGACATAAACGCTGAGCTGAAGAGCTACATCTGATGCTTTCATTTTCACTGCCTCTTCTCCAGCCTTTGTGAGATATTCCTGGCTCACCTTTGCAACTCCAGTCTTTGCCTCCTCACCAAACTCAGATACCCCTGTAAGGCTCATGTATCCGAGAATACCCAGTGGCAGGACGCTTGCCAGGATTACTATTGCCAGTATGGTTGGCGCAAGTTTAATGTGAACCACCTCCGATCTGCTTAGCGGTGTTACATAATTAATTAAAAGAATTGCCTAATCGATAAAAACAGAAATAGTTAAGTCTTCAGGCACAGATTTTAAATTATTATTCATTAAATAATATCGAATCTGCAGAAATTATGTCTGCTTATCGCCTACTTTAAAGGGTTCCAAAAATCTTTTTAGCGTTTAAAATAGTTTCTGTCATGCTGCAAAACAGCAACACTGCCGATTATATTGTGATCGGCTCTGGAGTAGGAGGGTTATCGTCTGCATGCATTTTAAAAGACTATGGGAAAGTTTTGATGCTGGAAAAACTACACAGATATGGTGGCACCTCATATACCTTTAGAAGAGGTGAATTCGAACTTCCAGCTGGACCTCTTGGTTTTTCTTACCCTGATTATGTTAATTCGATGTTTGAGAGGTTAAATATTGGGAGGATGGTATTCAGAAGAAAGTCTTATCAGATTATTGCCGGTAAAATCAACTTTGTAATCCCGGATTCATTTGAAAAACTGTCTAAGATACTTGAAAGGATTTTTCCGGAAGAAAATATGGAAAAGGCTGTTAATGAGCTGAAAAAAGTTTCATCAGAGGTAAAGGGAAAATTCGTATGGAGAGAAAAGCTCTGCCGGGTAAACGAACAAAGACTGAAGAATGGAGCCCTTAAATCTATTTCATGTGATATGGATATGGTTGATTACTCGGTTTCCGCACAGGAATACTTTTCTTCTTTTCTGAGGGATGAGAATGCTGTAAATTTGGTCTCCTCTCTTGGATTTAAGAAATCGGAACAATCTCTGGGAGCAGCATCAATAATGTGGGATATTTTCTGTGAAAGTGGTATCTGGTATCCTGAAATTGGAATTAAGGGGATAATGGATTCTCTCTTTAAAAAAATAGGTTCGAAGGGCTTCTCATTTGTCAAAAACATGGAAGTTAAGAAAATCAGGCAGGAGGAGGATGGATTTGTAGTTTCCTGTGAAAGGGATTATTTCAGCAGGAAAGTTGTGTCCAATATCGATCCGGCTTTTCTCTTTGAAATTGTTGATGCAGACATGAGAAAGAAATTAGAGCCTTTATATAACAAAACTCATGGTGCATCTGTTTTAACTGTTTATGCTTTCTCAGATAATGCTGCAATTCCGTTTGAGTCCACTCATGGATTGTACTACCCCTTCATGGATGAGAAAAATGAAGCTGACGATAATAGGTTTTATTACAGGGAGGTTGAAATTACAGTTCTTAACAGGCTTGAAAGTGTTCGGTATGGGAGAGATGTGGTAATTCTCCGTATACCTGTGAGCTATGAAGAGTTTGTTTGCAAAACAAAGGAAGAATACTATCAGCTAAAATCTGAACTCTCGAAGGAATTACTAGAGGTTGTAGCACCTTTGATAGGGGAGCGGTTCACCATTCTGGATTGTGCGACACCCCTCACATACGAATGGTGGGGTGGGAGATACAGCGGCTCTGTGGCAGGATTGAGATGGGATGATGGATATGCTGAGTGTTTGGTTGAAACTCCTGTTGAAAATCTTTATTTAGCAGGAATTTATGCCTTCTCCATACCCTTCATCGGAGGTTTTCCGTCTTCCCTTTTCAGCGGCATTCTCGCTGGAGAACTTGCAGTTGATGAAAATGAAAGCTGATAAGGTTGAATAGTTTTCTTTTAAGCCCATAATTCTCCCGATCTCACCTGTTTTTATTCGAAGCAGAGTTTAACCTCTCATTTTAGAAGAGGTTCGATATATTGCTTAGGTAAAAAATATATTTAAGCATGATGGGGATTAGCATTCCTGTTTCTTCCAGCATCTTCCAGATTGCTTAACCTGGGTATGAACAACAAAAAAATTAAAAATTCCGTTGTCAAACTTGGTTGGCTTGAAAAGAAAAATACTCATCACAAACGATGACGGAATTTATTCCTCAGGCATTATAGCCAGCTATCAGGCTCTCAAGGATATGGGAGAAATTTACATTGTTGCCCCTGCAGTTCAGAGAAGTGGTGTGGGGAGAAGTATATCTCTGATGGAACCTGTGAGAGTGTCTGAGGTTGTTTTAAACACGGAGGACAGGATAAGAGGGTATGCTGTTGATGGAACGCCTGCAGACTCTGTTCTTATTGCAGTGCATGAGATCATAGGTGAAGTTCCCGATCTCGTAGTTTCGGGGATCAATCTGGGCGAAAATGTTTCTACAGAAGCTGTTCTGACATCTGGAACTGTTGGGGCTGCCTTTGAAGCAGCGACTCATGGAAGTATGACAGTAGCCATATCGCTTGAGGTGTCTATGAAGGACAAATTTGCTGATATGTTTGATTTCATGAACCGGGCTGGAGAGATGGACTACTCCCTTTGCATTGATGTGTTGAGAAATCTTGCAAAAATACTTTTAGAGAGGGGTTTTCCTGTGGGTGTAGATGTACTCAATGTGAACATACCTTCGAAATGGAATGGAAAGGTTGCTTTTACCAGACTGGCAAAAAGACTTTACCTGACAAGGATAGACACGAGAAAGGATCCCAGGGGAAGAATTTATTACTGGCTGGATGGAGATGAAGTTGAGGATGATGAGGAGGGTACTGATTTGCATGCTTTAAGAAGAGGTTATATTTCAATAACCCCCCTCTCGCTGGATAACACATCTAAGGAAAGTTTGGAGAGTGTAAAAAGGTGGTTTTATGAGATCTGCTGAGGGCTCAAATGTAGAAAAAGCACAGACTGGAAAGATTAATGCAGCTAAGGAAGCAGCAAAACTTGTTGAAGACGGAATGGTTATAGGAATTGGCACTGGAACAACGGTTGAATACTTCATAAAAGAGCTTGGAGAGAGGATTCAGAGGGATGGGATTGAAGTATGGGGTGTTCCAAGTTCCTACCACTCTCACATGCTTGCTGTGGAGAATGGCATAGTGGTAGCTGATCTCTTTCAGTTTGAAGAGCTTGATCTGTGTGTTGATGGGGCAGATCAGGTTGATGTGAATCTAAACTGCATAAAAGGTAAGGGAGGAGCTCTCCTCAGAGAAAAAATAATAGCTCAAGCATCGGAAAGGGTAGTTATCATAGTAGATTCTGGTAAAGTTTCCGATAAACTGAGGGATCTCGTTCCCGTTGAAGTTTTCCCTTTTGCCTACGGGAATGTTGTTAGAAGACTCCAAAGTCTTGGTGGCAAGTGTAAACTCAGAGAAGCCAGGAGTAAAATTGGGCCCTGTATATCAGACAATGGAAATCTGATATTCGATGTTGACTTTGGAGTTATCTTGAATCCGGTAGAATTGGAAATGAAGATAAATTCCATTGCCGGTGTTGTGGAAAATGGAATTTTCCCGGGGGAAATAATTGACAGGGTGATTGTAGGGCATTCTGATGGTACGGGGATTATGAAAAAGTAATATGAAATATAACCAAATGATTAACCAAAGAAATTATATATTATTTCCACTTCTGGAAAATGGGTATGAGGGGTGTTAAGCCAGAAAATTTTGAAAGAGAACTTAGAGAAGTTCTTGATGATAAGTTCATTAAAAGAGTGATTAACCTCAAAAGAACAGGTAACATATTCTCACCGCTGTTTTACCTGCTTTTCACGAGACTTGTCGAACTTTCAAGTGTTCTGAACGATGTGGTTCTTCCGAATCAGATTGAACTTATGGAGATGTTCAGAACGAGGAAGGAATTTCTTCAACTCGACTACAATACTATTAATGAGGGAGTCAGGAGAGTCTGGTTCTTTGAATCCAAGAGAGATGAGGAGTATGGATTCACAAAAAGTCTTGAAGACTTCTTCTACATAATTTACAGGATGAGAGATATACAGAAAAGAATAGATTCGGTAATTTTGAAGAACATAGAACACTGGAATAAGGATGAGATTGCAAGGATATATTTCATAATGCTGAAGGTATTTCTGGAGATTGAGGAGGAAATAAACAAAAAGGTGGAGAAACTCGGGAGCATCAGTTTCGTCAGGAGGCTTTTCTTGGGTATGTTCTCAGGGGAAAAGAGAAAAGAAGCCGAGGAGTTAATTCTGGACAAATCTGAAGAAGAACTGATTGAAATTTTCCGGGCATTGATGGAAGGAGATACTGGAGAAGAGGTTAGCAGACTGTCACAGTTGCTTAATTCACTTACAGTAAGTGAACGGCTTGCAATTGTAAAATCAGTTGAGGTGATCATTTATAATAAATAATTGTTAATGTTCCGTTCTCTCTAATCAAAAAATATAAATTAATAGATCCATGTACTGGTTGTAAGGGGTGATCGATATCCTGGTTGAGGTAAGATTTCATGGGAGAGGAGGACAGGGAGTCGTTACAGCAGCTGATATGCTCGCGGTGGCTGGCTTTAAGGACGGATATTATACACTTTCCTTTCCGACATTTGGGGCAGAAAAGAGAGGTACTCCGGTGGCATCCTTTTTAAGACTCTCAGACGAACCAATTGTTACAAGGGATGAAATCTATCATCCTGATTATGTGGTTGTGATGGATCCAACCGTTATAGGGCCTGTGAAGGTTGAATCCGGGCTGAAAGACGGTGGTAAAATCATAGCGAACTATCCCAAAGGCTCAGAAGACCTCAGGAGAAGTATGGGAATTGATGCAGAAGTTTATACGATAAACGCCACCAAAATGGCGATGGAGTATCTTGGCAGACCAATAACAAATTCCGCTATGGTTGGAGCATTTGTTGGAGCTTCAGGAGTTGTAAAGCTCGATTCGCTGATTGAAACTGTCTATGAGTGGTTTGGGAACAAAGAGCTTGCGGAGAAGAATGTAAAGCTGATAAAAGAAGCTTACAGCTACATGAAGGAGGTCTGTAGATGGTAATCAGAATAACCCTTGGAGGTATTTCAAAACCCCATTCCTCGAAGAGCATGAAGACTGGAGACTGGGGAACAGAATTTCCGATTGTTGATGAAGAGAAATGCACAGCATGCAGAGCATGTGAGCACCTTTGTCCTGATGGATGTATAGTTGTGGTTGAAAAGGGAGAAAAGAAAGTTGCTGTGCCTGATTATGATTACTGCAAGGGATGTGGAGTGTGCTTTACTGCCTGTCCGGCTGATGCAATAAGAATGGAACTCAAAGATATTTACAAACTGGATGTATGTTGAAGAGGTGTGTTCAATGAAGAAGGTTGTTAGAGGTTTTTACTCAATCGCCCACTCTGTAAAACTCTGCAAACCGAATGTCATCGCTGCATATCCTATCACGCCACAGACTGAGATCGTTGAAAACCTTGCAAAAATGTACTCAAACGGAGAGCTTGGTGATTGTGAGTATGTTACAGCCGAATCTGAATTTGGAGCGGCTTCAATTCTTGTTGGAGCATCGGCTGCAGGAGCAAGAACCTTCACGGCAACATGCTCTCAGGGTCTTGTTCTGATGAGCGAAGTTCTTCTGAATGCTGCAGGTATGAGACTTCCCATAGTCATCGTAAACACAAACAGAGCCCTTTCAGCCCCTCTGAGCATATGGAATGACCATCAGGATAGCATGCTTCTCAGAGATGGAGGGTTGATTCAGATTCATGTTGAGACAAATCAGGAAGCGCATGACATGGTTCCGCTTGCTTTCAAAGTGGCTGAAAATCCGAGAGTTATGCTTCCGTTCATGGTGAATATGGATGGTTTCAAACTAACTCACGCTTACGAGCCTGTTGATTTGCTTGATCAGGAAATTGTAGATTCATTTCTCCCACCATATGAGCCTCCTGTTTATATGACGACGAAAAATCCGCTTACATTTGGTAGCTACGCCCCTCCACACTGCTATGCTGAATTCAGAGTGACTCTTCAAAACGCTATGATGCGCGCCCTCGACGAGATCGAGAAAGCTTACAAAGACTGGGCGGAGATAACCGGACGATATTGGGGAGGACATGCAGTGGGAGAATATACAGATGATGCTGAGCTTGTAGTAGTCTCCATGGGTTCATTGACTGGTATGGTTAGAGATGTTGTAAATGAGATGAGGAGAGAAGGTAAGAAGGTTGGCTTGCTGAAGCTGAGAACTTTCAGACCGTTCCCGGTAAAAGAGGTCAGGAATGCCTTGAAGAATGCAAACAAAATACTGGTATTTGAAAGAGCAGTCTCATTCGGGTATGAGGGTCCGGTGGGAATTGAGGTTAAAAGTGCCATATTTGGCTTCACGCCTGAATTCTACTCATTTGCTGTGGGTCTTGGTGGCAGAGATGTTCCGAGAGAGGAGATAGTGAAAATAATAGGTGATGTCTACGAAGGGAAGGTTGAACAGGGATTCCACTTTGGAACTATCAAGGAATTCGAGGAGGTGGTTGTATGAGTTTCTTCGGTCCAGGACATGGAGCATGTCCGGGTTGTGGGCTTACAATTGCAACGAGAAATGTCCTTGAGGCGCTCGAGGGTAAATGCTTTGTTTCAAACTCCACTGGCTGCCTTGAAATCGTGAGTTCTCAGTATGAGAGAAGTGCATGGGGTGTGCCCTATATCCACTCTCTTTTTGAGAATGCAGCAGCAGTTGCAGCAGGAATTGAACTCGCTCTGAAAGCCCTTAAAAGGACTGATGAGGGGAAGGTGGTTGTATTTGCAGGAGATGGAGCAACGGCTGACATTGGTATCGGACCCCTTTCCGGAATGCTTGACAGAAATCATGATGTCATATACATCTGCCTTGACAACGAGGCATACCAGAACACAGGTAACCAGCAAAGCGGTCTGACACCTACTGGCAGCAATACAACAACAATGCCGGCAGGAGAACTTATGCCTGGAAAAACTGGCAGAAAAAAAGATATGATCTCTATAGCAGTAGGGCATGGCATTCCCTATGTTGCAACAGCCACTGTTGCTTTCTATGCTGACCTGAGGAGAAAGGTAAAGAAAGCTGCAGAAATTGAAGGAGCGAAGTATATCCAGATTCACACCCCATGTGTCACCGGCTGGGGTATTGATGGAAAACAAACTCTTGAATCGGCAAGACTCGCTTTTGAAACCGCACTTTATCCAATCATCGAGTATGAAAATGGGGAGCTAACAAAGGTCAGAAAAATAAAAGACAGAAAACCTGTTGAGGAATATTTGAGGATACAGAGAAGGTTCAGACACCTGTTCAAACATCCAAAGGGGCAGGAAATAATAAGAATACTCCAGAAAATAGCCGACGATAATGCTGCAAAGTTCAATCTTGATGTTTAGCTGAAACTGGCTTGATAATAAAAAACCTTTTTTTACCAGTCTTTTTACTTCTGTAGGATGAGACATGAGGATCTGCTACAAATCTGCAGGAAAATAAAGCAAGATATCAGAAATGCTATTTCAAAGGTTCCTCTATCCGAACTTAAATCCAGTATTGGAATGGGAAAAGATGGTACGCCTACCAAAAAGGTTGACTGGATTGCTGAAGAAATAGCGATCTCAACTCTGAAAGACTATAATTTCAGAATAATCACAGAGGAGTCGGGTGTTGTGGGAGATGGTGATGTCTTCCTTGCACTTGACCCTGTGGATGGAACTTTCAATGCAACGAGGGGAATTCCAATTTATTCAGTTTCTCTCTGCTTTTCAAAATCAGATACTCTAAAAGATGTCTTCTTTGCCTATGTATCCAATCTTGCAACAGGAACGGAATATTATGCAGAAGGGAGCTGGAATTATGGAAAGGCATTCAGAGATGGTGAGAGGGTAAATGTCTCAGATTACAGTGAAATAGACTGTAATGCAATTTTTTACTATCCGGATAGAGAGTATGGATTCAAAAGAGTCAGAATTTTTGGCAGCGCCGCAACAGAACTCTGTTTCGTCGCAGATGGAAGTGTTGATTGTTTCATAGACATCAGAAAAGGCAATTTAAATGGCAGGGAAGGTATGCTCAGAGTTTATGATGTTGCTGCCGGACTTTTCATCGCTGTTTGTGCGGGAGCCAGAGCAACAGACATGCATGGGCAACGCCTCCATGATAAAAGAATAAGTATGGAGGAGCGCTTCACACTGGTTGTAGCAAACAGCAACCTACATAACAAACTTATTAAACTATTAAAATCCTGCAGAAAAGTAAAGTAAGAAGGAGCATGTGGTAAAAGGTTGATCAAAATGAAAAGGGCAGGGGTTGTTTACAAGCACGGCTCTATCGGACTTGCAAGGGAGGTAGCGAGTTTTCTTGAGGAGAGAGGTATTGAGGTGGAACTTTTTCACCTCCCTTCTCCTGAACTTGGGGAGTACGATTTCATAGTGAGTGTTGGAGGAGATGGAACAATACTTCAAATTCTTCAGGGTTTGAAAAAATCTCCACCTATCTTTGGCATAAACCGAGGAAAAATCGGTATTCTGACTCATGCAGAACCCGAGAATTTTAAAGAAGAACTGGAGAAGGTTTTGAATGGTGACTATAGAGTAGAGGAGTTCATGAGGATTGATTGCTTTGTAAATAGTGAAAGGATACATACAGCCCTGAACGAGATAGCAATTTTAAGCTCTAAACCAGCAAGACTAATCGGATTGAAGGTTCTCGTTGATGGAGCGGAAATTGAAGATATGAGAGCTGATGGAATGCTTTTCTCTACACCCCTTGGTTCAACAGCCTATGCACTTTCAACAGGAGGTCCGGTAGTTGATCCTTATCTTCCTTCTATCCTGATCACACCCATAGCTCCCTTTAAGCTTGGCTGGAAGCCCTGGATCGTCCGCAGAGATTGTGTGATCAATGTTGAGTTACATCCGGAAAGAGAAGCTCTTGCAATTTCAGATGGGCAGAGAAGTGTAAAGGTGTTTCCCGGAGATAATATTGAAATTCGTGAATCTCCATATCCGGCTGTCTTTTTCCAGTGCAGTTTTAACAGAATAGGGAAAATTGCAGAAAAACTCAGGAAAATAAGATAAGTATTATTCAGGTGTTATTTAGATTTTGATACTTTCAAAACCTCTTTTGGCAGCCAGAGCTCTTTTATGAGCGTCCATTTTATCATAATTTCGATATATTTCCAGTATGATTGAACTTAAAGTTGTGATACCTGTTCTTGCAATTGCTCCGATAAGTGGATATTCTTCACTGCAGTTAAATTTCTGGGATATTTTTGTCGCATTTAGACACCATATGTTCTCTCCGGTATTGTAGAACACCTTTTTTGGGTAGTTGGCGATTACAGCAACATCATCGCTGAAATGGAAGAACTTACCACCATTCAGCACGAGAATCTTTTTAAATCTTATTCCGTTCCCTTCTCCCTTAACCCTCAGTTTGAGAAGAGTTTTATCGAAAAGACTCTTTATATCAATTCTAAACTCCATTCCACTCCTGTAGAGACTTCTGGCAAGTATCTCTGCTGGTTTGATCTCCTTTATATTATCAAAGACTATCTGGTACGATTTTACCACCCCATAAACTTTGATTTATCATGATAAATTATGATATAAAAGTGTTGTGGTTGATTGAACAAATCTTCAAAATGAGTCGCAGACTATTTTGAAGATTAATCGAAAGTATTTTAATTACTCCGGGAGACGAAGTTGGGATGATAGTCGTTCTCTCTCTCGGAGGCTCTGTTCTGATGGGAGAAGGTTTTAACGCTGAAAGGGTCAGAGAGTTTGCAGAGGTTATTGAAAGAATATCTGAAAACCACAGGGTATTTGTGGTCGTAGGAGGCGGGAGGATTGCAAGAGAGTACATCAATGCTGCGAGAGAACTTGGGGCGGATGAGACATATTGTGACTACATGGGGATAGAGGTTACGAGGCTTAATGCAATGCTCCTTGCTGGAGCGATAAAAAAAGCTCCAAAGTTCATTCCTCATGACTTTAAATCTGCTCTGGAACTATCATGCAATCATGATGTCGTTGTCATGGGTGGGACATTTCCTGGACATACAACAGATGCAACCTCAGCTCTTCTCGCAGAGTTTGCTGGAGCAGACATTCTTCTTAACGCAACCTCGGTTGATGGAGTTTACTCAGATGATCCAAAAAAGAGCAGAGATGCGATAAAGTATGATAAACTTACCTTCAAACAACTCGTTGATATAGTTTCAGGAAAGGAAACTTCAGCGGGAGTCAGTAATGTTCTTGACCTTCTTGCTGCCAAAATAATCGAAAGAAGCAAAATCAAGACTGTCATCTTCCTTGGAACACCTGAGAACATTGAGCGGGCTGTCAGAGGTGAAGAAATAGGTACTGTGGTTTTTGGATAGATGAATGCGGTGTTTTTAAAAGTGGCTATACCCTCTGAAATCTACCTCCTCAATTCCACTCCTTTTTTCGATAAACACACCGGAACCATCCATAACCTCGCCGATCATGATGCCTCTATCGCTCTCCTCTGATGTAAATACGAGCTCAAAATCCCCCCCTCCATAGAGGAAAAGCTCCAGAGCTCTACCATAGCTTACGAGTTCTGTGAGCTCTGTGAGTGGAAAGTATTCCTCTTTTAGGACTATTTTTACTCCGCTTTTTCTCGAAATATTGTGCAGTGAAATTGCTAAGCTGTCACTTATGTCTGTCATTGCAGAAGCATATTCAGAAATTTCAATTCCCTCCCAGATTTTTGGTTCCGGTGTAAAAAGAGAGGAAATAAATGGAATTTCTTCCCTTTTCTTTCCGGAAAACAACTGTTCAAGGCTTAATTCAGCCTTTCCAGTAACTCCTGTGATGTAAACCCTGTCTCCAGTTCTTGCTCCAGATTGTAACGCGGGTTTTCTCGCAATTCCAGCAGCAAAGCCAGTTATGTATAGCTCATCTCCGAAGTCAATATCTCCTCCGACAACTTCAGCATCGTATTTCTTTGCTAAGTCCTCTATTCCTTTTAGAATTTGAACAAAGAAACCCTCGTCTATCCCCTCTCTTATGGTTATGTCAAAGAGGAAATACTCGGGTTTTGCACCTGTTCCTGCCAGATCACTGAAATTTACAGCCACTGCCATGTGTCCCATTTCGTAAGGAGACATGCTTTCAGGGAAATCAGCCTTCTCGTGAAGATTGTCTGTTGTTAGAATCAGATATTGGTCTCCAATCTTTATTACTGCGCAATCATCGTCACCTGCCCCGGCAATAACCTCCCTCTTTCTTCTCTCAAAGATTCTACTTGCAATTTCAATAAACCTGAACTCTTTCATTCTGCTCATGTTTATCTCTCCATTTTTTGGAGCGATTTACCTGTTACCCTCTCGAGCCTCCTTTCGAGGGAGCATATCACTCTGGAAGTGACATAAAGGCTTGTGTAACTCTCATCACCAATTGAAATTTTCTGTGGATTGAATTTTTCGATGTCTCTTTTCGTCTCATTGTTGAAATCGCCATGGGGAAATGCTCCGATCATTATTAATGGATTCTCATCAAACTCAGGCTCTCCAGTTTTACCATCTTCAGACAGAAGATAGAATCTCCTGTCTGAATATCTCATGAGCAGTTCACTCAGGTTCATATCTCTGATTTCGATTAGAGTCTCATTGGATACAATTTTCCCATCCGAGAGTAGCTTTTCCATTAACCCTATGAATCTGTTGTAATTTCTTGGCAACCTTACATTGCTGGAAAACTCTATAATCTTACCTGAAATTGTATGAACGAAGATTTTTGAGCTTTTACCGATTTTTGAGTCCAGGACTGAGAGCAGGCACATATGGATAATATCCGGTCTACCCCTTTTTCTGTGGTTTTTGAGGTTTCTCATTATGCTGTGGTGTTTGGAATCATCAAGAAGAATTTCTTCCACCTTTTTCTTTCTTTTTCTGCATTCTTTTATGATTATGGGATGGCCTCTGAGTTCCTTCGGTATGGTTTCAATTGATGCTTCCAAGAAAACAAAGCATGGGTTGTACTTCATCCTGTGGAATTAGGAATCCCATGTGAATAAGGGTTTCGAACATGCCTGTCATCATCATAGAATTCAACAATTTTAAAATAGGTATCAAACCTAAAAAAATTGGATGAGCAGACTGTGGATAATTGTTGTTTTACTGACAATAATTTTTGTTTCAGCTTACTTCTTGTTCCCTTACCTTAAAAATAATCTGAATCAGCAGATTTTTGAAGAAGAAAAAGTAACTGAAGAAACTCCTGAGGAAAAGGGAGATGGTTTATCGAAAACTCCAGAGAAAAAGTTCAAACCGGTTGTTGTTATATCTGATAAGGGTTTTGAAATATCCTATACTGGTTTTGAAGAGGGCATTGTAAACTCTTTTCCCTCGTATGTCTCTACGGAAACATCGGATTTTCTTGTTTACGATCTCGAATACAATGACAGATCAATAATACTCACCTGGGAAATGAAAAGAGGGACTTTAAACTGGATAAATCTTAAAGTATTCCGTTATGAAAAGCTCGTTTTTAATCAGACCTCCAATGAAAGCAGAGGAAAAATTGAATATGTACATAATGACCCATCTCATCATCACTCTCCTTCCGTGAAATACAGCTTTGAAAAAGTAGAACCGGGTACATTACTCTTTTTCAATATTAAGAATAACGGAGAAGATAATCTCACGATAATATTTGAGAAAGTTGTTTTTGAGGGTGAAAAAACCTATGAACTTGCGAGTGAGAACTTCCTTTTCGGTAGAATACTCAGTATTGAACCAGGTAAATCAATAAATCTGATATTCTCCTATCCCGGTAAGATACCACCAGAGGGGGAGCTTACATTCTATATTAAAATTCCAAAAAGAGCAGGTAAAATCGACTATGAAGAACTTAAAATGACGATTGGTTAGTTAAGACCTTTGCTGAAACCTCCGAAACACTTTTTTAACCCTTTTTTAGAATGAATTGCATGCTCGCTCAGACAATTGCAGCAGCATTCAAGAGCAGGGGAAAAAGGAAGATGACCAAGTCTGATCTCACCTACATCCTATCCTTTGACTTCAAGTGGTTCTCTCACAGTCTGAGCAAAAGAGTTGTGGAAGAGGCAATAAAGAATGGTCTTCTCACTTTTTCAGAGGGAAAGCTTGAACCCACCTTCGATCTTAAGACTATTGATATTCCTGTGGATTTCAAGCCTGACATAAAGAAAATATTCTCCTTCAGCATTTTTGACGAACTTGTTGAGATGATCTCCGAAAAAACTGGAGTTGATAGACAGGATGTAGTATCCGCAATTAACAAGAAGCAGGAATCATTCTCAGCTCTTCTTTCTGCCGAGGTTGTTGCACTACTCTATGCAAAGGAAACTGGTATAGATATCCTTCCTTTCATTGAAAGATTATGGGATGAGGTTTTTTTATAGTTTTTTAAGAATTTTCGGAATTTGACTGTTGGTGAAGTTTATTTTTGCACTTTGCCACTAAGTAACGCCTCCTGAGAACAAAATATAAAAGTTGTAGAGGAAAAAATATCTGAAAATGCTGAGACCTATACCCGATAAACCTGCTCTTGTTCTTGGAGGAAGGGAAAGATGGCTGGTAATTGCAGATCTGCATCTCGGGATAGTTGATTTTCCAGACGAGAGTGTTATAAACTCGGTTTCCAGCCTGCTTGCTATAGGTTTTGATGGAGTTTTAATCCTTGGTGATGCAAAGCACGATATAGGGTTGAGAAACAGAGAGAAAAAAGAGGTTGAGATACTGAAAGAGAGAATTCTCGATCAGGGAATTGATGAAGAAAATATAATTCTGGTGAGAGGTAACCATGATGGGGGTCTGGATGTGGTAAGGATGGAACCCTCATCGGGCTTTGTTATGGATAAAATAGGTTTCTTTCATGGTCATGCAAAACCATCGGAGGATGTTCTGCAGTCCAAATACATAGTTTTTGCTCACATCCATCCTGCTGTTTACATAAAAGATGAAATCGGAGGAACAAAGCGAAGAGTCTGGCTTGAGGGTAAGTGGGATGAAAGGAAGGTGGTGGTGATGCCAGCTTTTAATGAACTCTGCCCCTCTGTAGCTCTAAACATGGAGAAAAGAATCCTGAGGAGGTACAGGAATCTTGGGGATTTCAATGCAGTAATGCTTGACGGCACTCTGGTTGGCAGGCTTGAGGGTCTGCTCTGAGGATGTATCTGCTTGCAATCAGGGTATCATTTTGAGTCATCATTTTCAATTAAGAAGACAGTTAAGTAAGATTTTTTAACTTTAAACAAAAAGGAGGTTCGGGAGGAATTCTATGTGGAGCATATTGAAATCACTGAGAGAAAATCCTGAAATACTTATCGAGTCACAGAGAAGGAGAAATGGAGATATTGGGATAGTAGAGAGAGCAATTAAACTTGACAGGACATGGAGGGAGAAGAGGTACGAACTCGACCAACTCAGACATGAGAGAAACAAGATATCGAGAGAGATAAAAAAACTGAAAGGGGAGGAAAGGGAAAAAGCTCTTGAAGAAGCAAAAAGGATTTCAGAAAAGGTTAAAGAAGCAGAAAAAAGTCTTAAAGAGCTGGAAGAAGAGCTCAACACAACTCTCATGTCCATCCCGAACATCCTTCATAGCGGTGTGCCTGTGGGAAAGGATGATACTGAGAATGTTCCTGTGAAGTTCTGGGGAAAACCAAAAGTCTATGTGAAGTTCGAAGATGAATTCAAGGTTCAAACCCGTGGAATGTCTGACTATCAGCTTACAGACAGACCACCAGTTCCTCATGCGGATGCTACCGAGATGTCGGGCTGGACAGATGTAGAGAGGGCAGCAAAGGTATCTGGTTCCAGGTTTTACTATCTGATTGATGATCTTCTCTGGCTCGATTTTGCCATTACTGTTTATGCTCTTGACTATCTCTCGGACAGAGGTTTTAAAATCGTCTCCCCTCCATACATGATGAAAAGAAGAGCCTACTCGGGAGTAACAGCCTTTGAAGACTTTGAAGAAGTGATTTACAAGATCGAGGATGAAGATCTTTACCTGATTGCCACATCAGAACATCCGATTGCAGCGATGCACATGGATGAAGTGCTTGAAGAAGATGAACTTCCTCTTCTCTATGCCGGGGTAAGTCCATGCTTCAGAAAGGAAGCTGGGGCACATGGAAAGGATACCAAGGGTATATTTCGTGTCCACCAGTTCAACAAGGTTGAACAGTTCATCTTTTGCCTTCCTGAGGAATCTTGGAGCTGGCATGAAAGGCTGCTTGAGAATGTTGAATATCTCTGGCAGGGTCTTGGAATTCCTTACAGAATAGTGAACATCTGTACAGGTGATATAGGGATTGTTGCAGCCAAAAAATATGACCTTGAAGCCTGGATGCCAGCTCAGGGGAAGTACAGGGAGATGGTCTCATGCTCCAACTGCACGGACTGGCAGAGCTACAGGCTGAATATACGGTATGCTGAGGAAAGGGGAAAACCAACAAAAGGTTTTGTTCACACTCTGAACTCAACCGCAGTAGCAACCACGAGGGCAATTACTGCGATAGTTGAGAACTTCCAGGAAGAAGATGGGGCTGTTAAAATACCAAAGGTATTGAGGAGGTACCTTGAGCCGATTAAATCAGCACCAAAAGAGTACTTGATACCAAGGAAGAGGGAGTCAGGAGGTGAGTAGGGGGTGATTTTGTGGAGATAGATTACTACATGATCGACTGTCCGATTTGTGATGATGGTAAAAAGCACAGGAGTAGAATACTGAAAAAGCAGGAAACAGAGGACAGAGCAATCATGGAGGTTGAATGCGAAGACTGTCATCATAGGGGTGTTGTTAAGGTTCTGAAGGCAGGGGGAGTGGAGATTTACGACTTTTAGTGCTGAAAGCAGAAAAATAGATCTGATATATTTTTCTTGGACTGGAAATACGAGAAGGGTTTTTTATTTTATATTTGATTTTCTGAAAGAAAAAGGTTATGAGCCAAATCTGAAGGAAATAAAGCCTTTAAGAAACTATCCATATCTCGTCTGGCTTTTTCTCTCATTTTTTCCCGGGTTATCTGTGAAAGTCTCAATTCCTGTGCCTGAATCGGATTTGATTTTTCTTGGTATGCCCAAGTGGACACTCAACTGTCCTCCAGTTACAGAATTTTTGAAAAAAACAGAGATGAGGCGTAGAAAGGTGGTTCTTGTGATAACCTACGGCGGATTCGATGAAAAAAGATATGCAAAAGATATAGCAGCTAAGATCTATAGAAAAGGTGGAATGGTTGAAGGAACGATCCTTCTGAGAAGAAAAGAGGTACAGTCCGGAGAGTTTAAAATTTTTCTGAGGGAGTGGATGGATAACTTTCTGGATTTTTAGTATATTCTTTGGTTAAAATTGGTGGTAAGGGGGTTAAAGGGTTGGATTAAAAATCTGGATCAAAGACCCCTCATAAACTCAGGTCTTAGAATTCTCGGATTTTTTATCGAATAATCGATCAGTTTCAGGATGTCATCTTTATCTTCAGGCAGGTTACCCCTTATCGGCAGGTAGTTTGATGCATGGTTACTTCTGAAAACAGTTCTGCAGTCAATGTCTTCTATCAACCACCTCAGCTCCTGGAGGGTTTCTATTTTATCCAGAGGGTGAAATAAATCCTTCTCATACTGTCTGTAGAGGGGAGTTCTTGGAACAAGCATTAGAGTAAGCGCTGCTGTGTAATGAGGCTCCATTGCGTTAATTACTTTTGCAGTCTCTTTCGCGTGCCTATATGATCTCTCTTTACCACCGATACCTATTAGGATTGTTACCGACAGAAGCATCCCGTTATCAATGGCTTTTCTACCAGCAGCGATCATCTCCTCTGCAGTTGCACCTTTTCTGATCTCTCTTAAAAGCTCGTCATCTCCGGTCTCGACTCCAAGATAAACCATCTTCAAACCTCTTTCAGCAAGTTCTCGAATTTCCTCATCTGTTTTCTCAAGCAAATCATTTGGAGAAGCATAGGCTGTTACTCTCTCAAGTTCTGGATAAACCTCAAATGCAAAATCGAGAATCTCGAGGAGGCTATTGGTGGGCATGGCAAGTGCGTTCCCATCTGCAAGAAAAATCCTCTTTACCTCACCATAGTAATCTTTTGATAAAAGGATATCTTCCTTTATTTCCTCCAGATCTCTGATTCTGAACCTCTTACCTCTGTACATCCCGCAGAATGTGCATTTATTGTGGGAACATCCTATGGTTGCCTGTATGATCAGGCTGTAAGCCTCGCTCGGTGGGCGGAATACTGGCTCTTCGTATCTCATTGCTTGGTTGTTTATGGGGGGCTGAATAAATATTTGTTGAAATGGTGGATTAGGAGATTTGTAGTTTACATTTTGTCGTGATTTTATCATCATATTGAGATTTTAGAGTGGAAACTACCATAGCTTGAACTTTCTAAGACAGGAAAACTTGTAATTAAAGGGATAATGGTAATTTTCTAAGGCATGAGAAAAGTTTGTTGAAGAACTGGGAAATATCTAAGGGTTGATTATGTGGTAATTAGGCCAACCGGGTATTTTTCTGATATGACTGAATTACTTTGAATGATGTTGTTGGCAGGCAACCAAAAATCACGGATATTCCGGCAAAGTTAGCGAGTCTTGCTGCAAAGATAAATTCGACCATTTAGCAAGCATTACTATACGCTCGCGAAGCTCATCATAGCAGCCATGCAAAATGATTTTGTAGCTCTCAAAACTGGTATCTACGAACTCAGGGATTACTTTAAGGGAGGTTTTGGAATCTGAAATACTTCAAAAAAAGATGAGGTTTGGAAAGAACTTATAAATGTAGTGAATATATTTGTTGTAATGGATTGGAATAAAATCAGGAATCTTTTTCCTGCAACAAAAAAGTTCGCTTACCTCAATGCAGCAGAAGCTTCTCCAGTCTCTGTCATGTCTGCCAGAGAAGCAAAAACATTCTACGATGAAATTCTCACAAAAGGCGATTTACTCTGGGATGAATGGCTTGAAAAACGTGAAAAGATTAGAAAGAAGGTTGCAGAACTAATAAACGCTGATAAAAGTGAAATTGCCTTCACATTAAACACCTCCCATGGGATGAATTTGATAGCTGGAATGTTGAAGGGGATAGAAGATCCCGATGGAAAGGAAGTCATAACGATGGAAGATGAGTTCCCGTCCTCAACCCTTCCATGGTTGAATCTCAAATATACACTTCGTTTTGTTAAGCCTGAGAATGCTGTTTATTCGATAGATGAAATTGAGAAAAATATCACTTCCAATACAAAAATTCTTGTAACCAGTCATGTCCAATATAAGACCGGATTTAAACAGGATTTGGTTGAACTGGGGAAACTGTGCAAAGATAGGGATTTAATTTTTGTCGTGAACGCAACCCAGTCAGCAGGAGCTATGCCGATAGATGTTAGAAAGGCGAATATCGATTTTCTTGTTTTCTCGGGCTTGAAATGGATGATGGCGGGTTATGGGGTTGGTGTTCTTTACATTAGCAAAAAATGGTTTGAAAAAGTAGATTATCCTGTTGCCGGTTGGCAGAGTGTGAAAGATCCCTCTCTAATGGATAACAGGAAATTGGATCTAAGAAAAGAAGCATCAGTGTTCGAATTAGGATGTCCGCATTTTTCGAATATTTTCGCTTTGGGTGGGGCTTTGGATTTGTTAAACGAGATTGGGAAGAAAAATGTTGAAAGAAGAATATATGAGTTAGGGGATTATCTAGTGGAAAAATTGGAAGAGTTGAATTCGGGGCTGAGTTTCCGAATAGTATCACCACTTGATAGAAAATATAGGTCGGGTATTACCGTGATAGGGTTTGAAAATGCAGAAAAGATCGTTCAGGAGTTATATAAAAAAGATGTCGTTGTTTCGGCACGCGGAAGGGGATTGAGGGTTTCTGTGCATGTGTACAATAACGAGAAGGATATTGATAAATTCATATCTGAACTGCAAAAATTACTCGACTCTGAATCTTTTCGCGATCCAAGTTGAGGATGATAAAAAGGTATGATATAAAATAAAGGTGAAAATACATGGAGCTAAAAGTAACATTCTGAGGAGACTGGGTAAAAATTTCTTTGTAATGTATTCAGAGATTCATTGGACATTTGGCTGTACATTCAATGCAAGTATACCAGTTATGGTCGTCCACAACAGTAATGTGCTGGAGAATTTCAATTTCATTATGCGAGAGTCTTCTATTTTCTGATTTTAAGAGGTGTACAAAGAGTGGGGAGAATGACTGCGTCCTTATGCATTTTTCAACATCAATACCATATGGTTCAAGAGCTTTAGCTGGACATGCCTTAATACACTCAAAGCAATCTTCTGGACATCCATTCCCCGGCTCTCTTTTAATCTCATCTAACTCGGCTTCTGTAAGAACTCCTGCCAAGATTAACCTCGTACCATATTCTGGATTTATGAGCATTGAACTTTTCGAGAGTTTTCCAAGTCCACATTTGGCTGCGAGTCTAATGAGGTCTACAAATCCAGCATATTCGTATAATCCCCTTATCTGAAAAGGAAAACAGCCAAATATTGGTAAAGAGTCAAAACCTTCCTCCTCCAGAATAAGTGCAATTTCAACTGCTAAGGTATCGAGATATCGGTAAAAAAGATTTGCAGTTCTCCAATAATTGTGTAAAAGCTTTGTAGATCTAAGAACTGCTCTTGGTATTGGCAATCCAAAAATAAGGGCACTTCTCGCATCTGGGAAAATAGAATTTTGTTCAATTCTTGTGGTTCCATAAACAGCTTTGGAGTCATCTAATTTTTTGTAGATGGATTGAAAAATGGACATAGGTTTCATATAATCTTGATAATTTATAAAAGTTTGCTTCAATTTTCAGTTTTCAATCTTCAATCTAACCGCAAACAAGTCTTTTATGATTTAATATTCATCTAAGACTTCTCGTGCCGTCTGAGAAACACTTTTCACTCATTTCTTGAGATTCTTAGGAAATTTGATACAGGAAGTGTTATTCGAGGTTGTATCTGACAGTAGAGAATTTTGGGGCAAATGAATGGGTAAATGGGGAATGAAAATATCGAAAAAGCTATACCAAATACACAAATCAACAAATTTATAGCAGATAACCCCATCAGCTATCATGAAAATTGGCTTCCCAAATCACCCAAGGAAAAATTTACTAAAGGAAATTGAATGGATCGGAAAGAATGACTTTGATTTTGTGGATCTCTTTTTGGAGGAGGATAGGGCCACTCCAGAGAAAGTTAATGTCAGTAAAACGAGAAAACTTCTTGAAAAATACGATCTCGGTGTTATAGGCCATACTGCATGGTATATGCCTATAGGATCCCCCGTTAAGACATTGAGAGATGCTGCAGTCAGTGAGTTGAAAAGATATTTTGAAATTTTTGCAGAGCTTGGAGTAAAATATGTAAATATCCATGTAAACTGGCCTGGGGGTTTGTTCTCAGACAAAGAGGGTGTAAAGTTCCAGATTGAGACACTAAAAAAGCTTGTGAAGGAAGCGAAAGGATTCGGAATCAACTTAATGTTGGAACCTCTGGACACAAGGTTTGATACAGTTAAAAACATCTCTTCGATTTTGATGGCTGTGCCCGATCTCTATTTACATCTTGATATAGGTCATACAAGCCTCCACGGGAGGAAACCAGAGGATTTCATCAGAAAATTTCATGATAGGCTGAAGCATGTCCACCTCCATGATAACAATAAGTCAAGAGATCTGCACCTTCCACCGGGTGTCGGTAGTATCGAGTGGGAAAAGATTCTAAAAGTTTTAAAAAGGTACTATGACGGAACGATAACCTTAGAAGTATTTTCGAGGGACAGGGATTATGTGTTGCTTGCGAGGGACAAGTTGAGGATCATGTGGGATAAATTATAGCATTGCATAAGTTTTTACTTTTTATAGCCAAAAATGGAGAAAAATCGTATTACATATCTAATTATCAACTACTCACCACAAAAGATTTAACTCTTTTAGGTAATATGTTAAAGGGAGAGGCGGTGGGCGGCTAACCTGCGGTTAGCATACAAGCTGACCGAAAGGAGGAAAGTCCCCCCACCGTAAGAGGCGGACTCCCGCAAGGGAGTATGCCGAGAGGCATGGCAACGGCACAGAAACGATACCCGCTTGGGGAAATGCGATGAAGCAAATGCAGAGGTCACCCAAGCGGGATGAAACGTTCCGACCCCGCCGGTGCAAGCTTATGCGCTCAGACTGATGCCGCCGGAACAGAAGGGGGCTTACCACCGCTACTCCCACCCAAAAGTTATAAACAGAAATTCTCAGCTTCGGAATTACAATGGAATTGGGGATTAAGGAGGAACTCAGAGAGGCAATTGAATCAGCTGGAATAGAAAATCTGAGTGATTTTCAGATTAGGGCTTTTAAGGAGATAGCTGCAGGTAGGGATGTTCTCATAATAGCTCCTACTGGCTCGGGTAAGACAGAGGCCGCTGTTATTCCTGTGCTGAATGAAATGCTCTCTATTAAGGACTTGAAGGGCATCTTTTTTCTCTATATAACCCCTCTCAAGGCTCTGAACAGAGATATGCTTCGAAGACTTGAGAATATTGCCCGAAAGCTTGGCTTCACGGTTGCGGTAAGACATGGAGACACACTGATGACAGAAAGGAAGAGGCAGAGTCTAAAGCCACCTCAAATTCTCATAACCACTCCGGAAACTTTTCAGATTCTCTTTCAGGGTAAAAAGCTCAGAAAGGCTCTTTCCAATGTGAGATATGTCGTTATCGATGAAATTCATGAGATGGCTGACAGTGAAAGAGGTGTTCAACTCTCTGTAGGGATCGAAAGATTGAGGGAGATGGCAGATTTCATGTTGATTGGTCTCTCAGCTACCGTTGAGGAGACTGTTTCCAGCTTTCTGTCATCAGATGCGGTTGTAGTTAGAGACGAATCGGAAAAAGAGTACAGGTTTGAGGTTATCATGCCTGAGGTTATGGAGGAGGACGAAAGACTTTCTGAAAAATTGAATGTTGAGCCTGAAGTAGCAGCGGAACTCAGGAAGATAAAGGAAATTGTTGAGGAACACAGGTCAGCCCTTATCTTTGTTAACACAAGACAAACAGCAGAGGCACTTGGCTTAAAGCTTAAGACGATTCTTGATGTTGAGGTACATCACGGCTCTTTATCTAGGGAGGCAAGGATTGAGGCAGAAAGAAGGTTTGCAGAAAGAGAGCTCAGGGCTCTTATATGCACATCTTCCATGGAGCTTGGAATTGATATAGGCCATGTTGATGTGGTCGTTCAGTTCAACAGCCCGAGGGAGGTTGCCAGGCTCATTCAGAGAGTGGGTAGAAGCGGTCACAGAAGAGAGAAAGTCTCGAAAGGATATATCATTTCAAGAGCTTTTGATGATATAATGGAATCCTGGATTATATCTTCAAGAGCTCTTAATAGCGAAATTGAGCCGCTGAAAATCCATCTAAAAAGTCTTGACACCCTCGCCAACCAGATTTCTGCTCTTGCTCTTGAGTATGGAAGAATTCAGGACATTAAAGCTTACTCGATTATAAAAAGGGCGTATCCATTCAAAGATCTGGATTTCGAGGAATTCAAAGAAATCTGTGAATTCCTTGCTGCGGGAAATATTATTTTTTACGAAAATGGGTTGATAGCTTCAAGAAGAAAAACCAGATATTACTTTTATGAAAACATCTCAATGATACCGGATGAAAAAAGTTACAGGGTTGTTGATGTAACAACAGGGAAAACGATAGGTATCCTTGATGAGAGCTTTCTTTCAACTTTCAGCGGAGAGGTATTTGCTATAAAAGGTGAGCTGTGGAGAGTTCTTGCGGTGGATGAGGTCGTAAAGGTAGAGCCCGTAACCCGAGAGGGAGCAATCCCATCATGGGTGGGTGAAGAAATTCCGGTTCCCTTTGAGGTGGCTGTTGAGGTTGGAAAGCTCAGGAGGAAGATTGCTGAGATTTTGAAAGAGAATGCCTTCAGGTATATCAAATCCAGATTTCTGACAAATGACGAGGCTGTTAGAACTGTGGTGAATGTTATCTCTGAACAAATAGAAAAGGGATTTGAAGTCCCCTCCGATAAGATTATCACAATAGAAAGCTCGGAAAACATTGCAGTGATAAATTGCTGTTTCGGACACAGAGTAAATGAAACGCTCGGGAGAATAATAGCTTTACTTTTGTCTGCCAGAAAGGGAAGAAACATTGGAATTGAGGTCGATCCATACAGAATCAAGCTCACTCCAGCCAGTGCTGAGGAGGTAATGAAAACTCTTCTTTCAATAAGTCCAGAGGCTGTTCCTCAACTTGCAGAACGCTCTTTACTCGACACACACCTACTTCAATGGAAGGTTGTTAATTCTGCAAGAAAGTTTGGCTATCTTAGAAAGGATACTGACCTCTCGCGCATTAACCTGAAGAAACTGGTGATAAAGCTCAAAGATACACCGATATTTCGTGAAGCGGTTAGAGAAATCTTCTTAGAAAAGCTAGATGTTGACAGAACATCGCAAATTCTTGAGCAGCTTGAAGATAAGATTAAGATTAAAGTTTACGATTCACTTAGTCCCATATCTCTTGCATCAAGGGAACATGCCTTTGATTTACTCTCTCCTGGAAAACCGGTTGAAGCTCTCCTGAAGATCTTCAGGAAGAGACTTGAGGATGAGATTACAGTTTTCCACTGCTTGAACTGCAAATACACGGTAAGAACTCCTGTCAGGCTTATTGATAAACTGCAGTGTCCCAGATGTGGTTCAGGACTTATAGCATGCTTCAATGCAAGGAGAAAATTTGAAGACATTCCGAAAAAGGAGCTTTACAGAATAGCCAATCTCGTTCTTTCCCATGGAAAAAGAGCTGTTTTTGCGATGAATACTCATGGTGTTGGTGCTGAAAATGCCAGCAGGATCCTCTCAAAATATTATGAAAAGGAAGATGACTTCTTTTTGGAGCTGATGGAGGCTGAAAAAAGATATATCAGGACGAGAGGCTTCTGGGATTAATCTTTATTATCTTCTTTTCTTGTGAAAATCAAGGCAGTCATAAAGCCGAAGAGGAAGTTTGAGGTTGAAACCTCAACGAAGTGAGCCAGTCTGATTTTCTCAGGCATGTAGGGGTTTGGTAGGAGAAGAAGTGAACCCATGAGCACGGAAAAGATAAATGCTACCGTAATGGCAACCTCTCTTCTGCTCCCCTTCATCATCCGGATTATAAGATAGGCGATAGCTCCCCATAGGGTACCTCTCAGCAACTGGAAGGGAATAATCCAGGCAGGAAGCTGTAAATTGCTGTAGTACTGCTGGAACGCCTCCCCCGCTAAGGGAATAAATACAAACATTCCGAATGAGATATAGATGAGAACATAGATGATTGCAATCACTGAAAACTTCCAGGTAAGAGTGAATATTTGCTCTCTGACTTTATTGAAAGCCTCATTATTTTTTCCATAGGGCTTGACTCTGATTTTTCCATGTACTATTACTGCCATCGGGGAGAAAATTGCTGCAACTACTGTTCCCTGAAGAAAAAGCTTTGGAACCGTTTCAGGAGGCAGGATTTTCGAGAAGTAATCGAGAAATACAAGGGTTTCTATCTGGGTCAGGAGAGTTGTGATACCATAAAAAATAACAAAAGTTGATAGGATAAGCTTAATACCACTCCAGTCTGATTTCAGGATCGGATAGCTGATCACAGTTACCTGCAGGAAGGAAACTAAAAGCAGGTATGGGATACTGCTGGAAGCCTGTGAGTTACTTAGGCCGGAAATCAAAGGGGCTACGGAGTATCCGGAGAATAGAATAAGAGTCAGAATAAAGATTTTAATGACAAACTTACTGATTTTACCAGTTTGATTCACACCATCACCCTCATTTCACAGTTACTGTTTTGATAAACTTTTTCAAAGAAGTTTTTGAGAGTCCACCCTATTAAAGAGTTCCCAAGACTGAACCTGATATCTTCCAACCCGACTCCCAGAAAACTAAAATATTTTGAAATTGACCATAATCTGTGAGCAAACCTGAAAACAGTGGAAATAACTCAGGAAGACTATCAGAATTTGAAAAACTTTCTGATGAGCTCTCTGATAACGAGATTGAACAGCTGAGGAGTAAATTTGAATCGCTCGGAACTCTACAGGGGGCATCCTTTAATGAATTCGTCATGAAATACTGCGAAGTGAAGGAGCATTTTGGAAATCTCATAGAGCAGGAAACAGCCTTCAGGCTAACAGCCTATAGTTTCGGTTATATGCCTCTCTCAAAAATCTCAGAACTTGAGAAAGAAAGTGGTAAAGTCATGCTTAGAGGTAAAGTTGCTGGTATTGAGCAGGTAAGAGCCTATTCTACTAAGGACGGAGAGGGCTTGCTTGCAAAAGTAGTGCTTGAGGATGAAACAGGAAGCATTATCGCCACACTATGGAATGAAGCTGCGGAACTTGTGAGGACTGGTGAGATATTTGAGGGATGTAACATTGAAGTTAAGGGGTTTGTCAGAAGATGGGGTGAAAGGCTCGAAGTATCTGTGAATGATCCGCTGGATGTGGTAATACTCGAAATGGGCAGCACAGAGATAGAAGGAATTCTGGTGGGTCTGGATAAAAGAGAGAGCATTCTCCGATTTGGAGTAATAGATGAGAAAGAAGGGAGAATAAAGGTCATAGGTTGCAGGGCGAAAGAATTCGATTTAAATCCAGAATTTGGACAGAGAATATATTTAAAAATTGACTCAGATATTTTAATGGAGTTCAAAACGGAAGAAGGAAAAAAAGAAGCAGTCGAAATGTATTTTGACACAATTTCCGGGATTAAAGAAGGGAAGAAGGTAAATATTCTGGGGAGAGTAAGTGGTATTGGGACTCTGAAAGTTTTAAGGAAGGAAAACAGAACTATCAAACTTTCAGACATTTATGTATCTGATAAAACTGGAAGAATCAGAGTTTTACTCTGGGGAAGGAAGGCAGAGCTTTTAAAAAGAGCAGATGTTGGTGTGAAAGCAGTGGTGATAAATGGAAGAGTCAGAAGAGGAGAAATACACTGTGACAGGAGCTCTATTGTAAATCTACTCTAAAGCTTTTCCCAGCTTCATCTGTGCTCGAGATAATCCTGAAGTATTTGCAGAAACATATCGTTGTGCTCCTTTTTGCCCACAGTGACCCTGAAATGAGTTCCATCCAGGCCCATAAGACCGGTTACATTCCTCAGGATTATGCCCTTCCTTTCAAACCTTTCCTTAATTTCCCTATCTTCTCCCTCGATCCTGAAGAGAATGAAGTTTGCATCCGAGGGGTAAACCTTTAATCTCTCCATTTTTTCGAGCTTCTTGGAGATTCTTTCCCTTTCCCGGATTATGTAGTCTCTTATTTCATTGAAATAGTCGATTGATTCAATGCAAGCCTCTGCAACTTTTGCGGAAATTGTTGAGATGTTGAAGGGAAGTCTTACCTTTTCTATGGACTGAATCGTCTCCTGATTTCCCACAGCATAGCCCACTCTTAATCCTGCAAGGGAGAAGAACTTTGAGAATGACTTCACAACCACGAGATTGTCAAACTCGTCTATCAGTTTGATATGTGAAGTTTTTGAAAAATCCGAGTATGCTTCATCGACAACCACAATCGCATCGGTATTCCTGAGAATTTTCCTCATTACACTTTCTGGCACTGAGTTTCCTGTTGGATTGTTTGGAGAGCATATAAAAATCAATTTAGATCTTTTTTCCAGCAGTTTCTCAGGATCAATCTGGTATTCCGGGAAGTCGATGAACCTTATCGAAGCATCCATCATCATGGAAAGTATTGCATAGAGAGTATATCCTGGAATGGGAATCGTGACCGGATCAAAAGCCTCAAGATGAACCTCACAGATCATCTTCAAAATCTCGCTTGCACCGTTTCCCACAGCAATGTTTTCTGAATCGACATTTATCAAATCGGAAATCCTCTCTTTTAAGTCTCTGTAAACCGGATGAGGATATCTGTTGATAAACTTGAAAGAATCATTATAAGCTCTCTTTACATTATCAGGCGGGAGAAAAGGGTTCTCATTTGAGGAGAGTGAGATTACATCCGAGCTTTTCACTCCGTACCTCTTTTCTATGTCCTCAGGAAAGCTACCGGGATCATATGGGTTTATGATGTGGATAACTCCTCTTACCATAAATTTCAGCTATTTTTCAACAATAAAAAATTGATGGAGCTCACTCAGCTCCAAGTTTCTCCTTAAGCTTCTCAACTTCAGCTTCAATCTCCTCAAGTGGAAGAATCTTAAACTCTTTCTCAGACACACCGGCGAGAGCCCAGAAAAGCCTTGCAACAACAACCATCAGCTTCCCTGAGTTACCAGGTGTGTGTGGAAGAAGCGCAGCAGCCAGATCTCCGAGAGCCTCAAAATCCTCCTTGGACATGTCACTGACTTTTTCACTAGCTGTTCCAAAAAGGGATATTCCCGTTCCCAGTATCTTCTCCTTCATTGCATAGTATTTTGCAGCCTCACTCGTTATTCTGTGAACACCCATTCAAACACCTCCTAAATTTTGATATTATTATATCTGTCTTTTTATATGTCCATATATTTTAATATTTCCCATGGGGTTATGTAAAGGCAGTACTGGTTCCACTCATCGTACTTGAGGCTCATGAAGGCATCGAATATGTGTGAGCCAAGAACCTTCTGCATAAGTTCATCACTTGCGAGGTGGTCAAGAGCATCTCTGAGGGTTGTTGGAAGCTCACCAATTCCAAGTTCTCTCTTTTTAACAGGCGATAGCTCGTAAACATCCTCCATTATCGGGTCTCCTGGTTCTATTTTCTTCTTTATTCCGTCAAGACCTGCAGCGAGCATTGCAGTGAATGCAAGGTATGGATTACAGCTCGGATCAGCACCTCTGTACTCTACCCTGATTGCGGAGGGCTTCTTCAGGTACATTGGGACTCTTACGAGGGCAGATCTGTTTCTTGGGCTCCAGCAGATATAGATCGGAGCTTCAAATCCTGGTACAAGTCTCTTGTATGAGTTGATTGACGGTGCACAGAGGGCTGTGAGGGCTCTGGCATGCTCAAGCAAACCTCCGATATAGTATCTGGCGGTCTGACTCAGCATATACTCATCGTCCGGATCGGCAAAGAGAGCTTTCCCTGAAAAAGGCTCACCTTCCCAGAGGCTCTGGTGGCAGTGCATACCGCTTGCATTATCTAAATACAGTGGCTTGGGCATGAATGTTGCAAGCAGACCGTGCATTGCAGCTATGTTCTTCGCTGCGAATTTGTATTTATAGAACGCATCACCAACATCGACGAGTTTTTTGGGCTTGAAATCGAGCTCCACCTGTCCGGCAGTTGCAACCTCATGGTGGTGGTATTCTATATCTACGCCCAGAAATTCGAGATAATATGTCAGCTCATTTCTGTATTCAACGGTTGTATCTTCTGGTGGTGGGCGGAAGTAACCTTCTTTGGGTCTGATAAAGAAACTGCCTGGATCTATTTCGCTGCTTTCTGGCATAACTCTTGGTGGTCCCCAGGAATCCCCTGCTCCACCATTTGGTGAAACCCACATATCCCATGTAAGGTTTGTTGGATCAAGACTCTCAAAAACGAAAAACTCTATTTCAGGTCCGAAAATAACACTCATTCCCTTCTCCTTCAGTTCTTCCTCGTGCTTTGAGGCAACAAATCCTCTTGGATCACAGTCTGCAATCTCACTTCCCCACGCCTCATAAACATTTCCGAACATAATGGCAGATTTCTGTATGGGGTCGTCAATCCAGGGAATCACTTTCAGTGTTGCGGGGTCTGGCATCCAGACGAGGTCACTTTGTTCAATTGTTTTGAAACCTCTGATTGAAGAACCATCAAAACCTATTCCATTCTCAAAGGCACTCCCTTCAGTGAACTCTCTGGCGGGGATGGAAAATGTCTGCATGAATCCCCTTATGTCACTGAATGCACAGAGAACTTGCCTGACACCATTTTCTTTCAGAATTTTTACTGCCTCCTCCATATTTATCCTCCTTTTTGATTTACTTTTAGCTTGCTCAGGTAAAAGTTATATAAATTTTTTTGTTATTACTGATTTTTTGAAGATGTTTTAATTAAAGCCATGAAAAACTGAGTGTCCGTTCTGGGCTCATAGATATAAATGATATATAATTTCAATCGAGTAAGATTCCTGCACCCCTTGCGTAAATCAAAAATCCTGTTCTGGCGGTGAAAACTGTGAAAAATGGCATCAAAAAGGCAGAAATTACCCATCCTATTGGTGTCAGCTGTGAGATGGATGATATTATCAGCAAGATAACCCACACGGCAAGAACCCATATTATATAGTTCCCCCAGCCGAAAGTTCCGATTATTTCAAACACATCACCGAAAGCAAAAGCCTTTCCCATACTGTTGGTGTAAATCATATGTATTATTCCCATTGAGGCTATAACTGCTATAATCAAGGAGAGTATTACACCGAGAATCATGAAGGGTGCGGCAATAAAACCGGAAAAGTAAGCGGCTCCTGCACCAAAACCTATCAGAGCGAGAGGGATTATGAAGTATATTATCACCGTAATCACTATTTTAAGACCATCGATGAAGAGTCCTCCGAAATCTTTAACTTCCGGAAGCTCTGGTTTTCCGCTTCTTATGATCCTTGCTGCATAGCCACTGAGCATTATATTTATAATGGGTATAACGCCGATAATCACTAAGATCAGCAATCGAGAAGTATCATCAAGGAGTTTCTTAGATGTTTCAATTCCATCCGAAAATATTTCTTCAATGCTCATGTTTGTACTATATCTTTTCACGGATATAAGGTTTGTTGCGGGTGATAAAGGGGAAAATCAGATGTTGTTCTTAAAGCAATGAAAAATGACAAATTTTAAAATGAAAAAAATACAATGAACTTCATGCTTGATGGAATCAGAGTGATAGAGGTAGCTCCCTTCTATCCCGGACCCTTCTGTACACAGATTCTTGCAGAACATGGAGCAGATGTTATAAAGGTTGAACCACCTTCTGGAGATCCCATGAGGTTTAACACCGTCCTTTTTTCAGTCATGAACAGAAACAAAAAGAGTGTTGTGCTGGACTTAAAAAAGCCTGAAGATCTGAAGAGATTTATGAGTCTTGCAAAAGAGGCTGATGTAATTGTGGAAGGATTCAGACCGGGTGTAGCAAAGAAACTCGGTATAGATTATGATTCTGTCCGAAAGGTGAATAAAGACATAATTTACTGCTCAATATCTGGTTTCGGACAGGATTCAGAGTTCTCAGATATCCCAGTTCACGACATCAATCTTCTTTCGATGAATGGAGTTTGCACGGTTTCTGGTTTAAAAGATGGAGTGCCAAAAGATCCAAATGTTCAGCTTGCCGACTTCTCCTCAGCGATGTTTGCTGTGGTATCGATTGTGATGGCCCTATTCAGGAGAGAGAAGACGGGGGAGGGAGAATATATTGATGTAAGTATGTTTGACTCCTCCCTTGCTGCTATACCACTTCACACTGCAGCCTATCTTAACAACTTGGGCAGTTTACCGTATTTCATCTCCAACCCAGGTTATGAAGTTTACAAAACTAGGGATGGTTATGTAAGCATAGGTATGCTTGATGAGCCCCATTTCTGGAACAACCTCTGCAGATCACTTGGACTGGAGGAATACCTGGATCTTGAATTCTCGAAGAGGCTTGAAGAATCTGAGGAGATAAGGGAAAAGATTGCGGAAAAGATCTCGGGGTTTACAAATGAAGAGATATTCGAGACATTCAGGAAGGGGAACCTGCCTTTTGGTCTTGTTTTTGATGTTAAGACGGGCTCAAAGATATCAGAGAAGAGAGGAATTTTATGCAGAGGGTATTCAGATAGAGAATTCACAGCAGTTGGATATCCTGTTGTTTACAGGAATTTCAGACCACACAGAGATGGAAAAGTCCCCACTCTTGGGGAAAATAACTCTCTGACTGGAAAGGAGTGATTGAAATGGGTTTTGATCTTATATTTGGTGGGGGGAAATACGGTATAGAGGCAGCAGAATATCTTATATCCAAAAACAGGAGCTTTGTGGTTGTAGATGTTGATTCGAAATGTCCTCTTCTGTCAAGATTTTCTACAGAAAAAATTCGGCTGAAGAATATTGATAAGCTGAAATATGCTGAGTTAAAGGAACCTGAGGTTTACTTTGTTGAGGGTGGAGTTTATGAAGCTCTGAGAATTTTCGAAGAGCTTAAGCCGGAATATGTCTTTCCTACTGCTCCGATCCATCTTTCAGCCGCTCTTGTTCAGGAAAAGTACAGATTCAAAACCTGGGAAGAAGGAGTTGATTTTCTTCTATCGGGGCTTCCGCCGAGGATAATTATCAGTGCCGGGAGAGGAAGTGTTGTTGTTTCATACAACAGAGATTATGAATGTCAGCCATACTGCAGTGCACCCGACATCTGTCCTGTTACCGAAATAAAGAAGCCAGCGCCCATGTTCAGAATGCTTGGTTTTGCTGCAAGAAATGGCTTTGTTATTCAGAGTCATCAGCTTAAACCCGGTATAGGTGCTTTGAGGGGAGAAGAGCTTGAGATACTTATGAAGTGGGTGGAAGGGAAGAATAAAGCTTTCATAGGTACAGCCTGCAGGTGCCATGGTGTATTGACTGCACTCAGGAAATAGCAAAATGGTTCTGAAATCATGAAGCATTTCTCAGAAAAGCATTAATAACATTTGGGACATAGGTGTTTAAAGTGGGATCTAAGTGTGACTTTTGCGGAAAAGAAGAGTATCTGCCCTTTGAATGCAGATACTGCGGAGGAAAATTCTGTGTTGAACACAGGCTTCCTGAGGCACACAGATGTGAGTTCTCACCCGGTGATGAGTACTGGAATGTGCCGGTCAAAGTAAAAAGGAAGCCAAAGATCACGATTCCAGTCGATAGAGCCTCTGGTAAGCGGGTAAAGGTTAGCACAATAGCTGCATATGGCTACAACAATATTTTTCTGGGCATTATAACGGTAATGTTCTTTATTGGAGTTATCTTCAGACAATCTTTCTATATCTTCGCTCTTTTCCCTCAGACTTTTCTTTCAATGCCCTGGCAGCTCATCACGAGCATGTTCTTCCATGTTGATTTTGGTCATTATCTCGTGAATGCCATCGTCCTGCTCTTCTTCGGAGGAGAGCTTGAAAGGAGAGTTGGAGGGAACAATTATCTGAAAATATTTCTGCTCTCGGGTCTTGCCGGAAACATTGGTTATTTAGCCTTTGCACTCTTCACAGGCAGCAGTGCAGGAGCACTTGGTGCATCGGGAGCCATATATGGTGTTATGGGTACACTGGCTATAATAGCCCCTGAGATAAGGGTACTTTTCTTCTTTATCTTACCCATGAGCATAAGGGTGGCTCTGGTTATTTTCGTCGCCTATAATTTGTTAATGCTACCACTCAGCAGTGTTACTGGTGTCGCTTATGTTGCACATCTTTCAGGACTTGCAGTTGGACTTTACTACGGAAAGAAGCTAAAGGTACTGAGAAAAAGATGGCCCTGGTAAAAGCTTGGTAGATGACTTGTAAAGAACCTGGTAGAGAAAATGACTGAAAATCAAAAAAATAGAAAATCAAGGGCAATTAAACCATCAATGTGGTTTGAAAAGGAGTATTTCAGGGAGAAAAACAGAATATCTGATTGTCTCACTGTTATCCTAAAAACATCTGGTTGCTACTGGGCAAAGAAAAGTGGATGTGCAATGTGTGGTTACAGCAGAGACTCAATACCTGGAATAAAGAAAGAGGAAATTTTAGAGGAAATCACACTTATTGAGGAGAAAATCGACAAATCTGAGAAAAAGCCAGAAATTCTCAAAATTTTTACATCTGGTAGCTTTTTTGACCCTTCTGAGCTCGATACTTATTTAAGAAGAAGAATTTATGAGCTTGTAGAAAATTTTGGAATCAAAAAACTGATAGTCGAAAGCCGTCCAGAGTTTGTTGGGAATGCTGAAATTCACCAAGAATTCCTTCTTGAAGTGGGAATTGGTCTTGAGACTGCAAATGACTTCATCAGAAAGGAACTAATAAATAAAGGCTTTACCTTTGAGGACTTCAAAAAGGCAAGTGAAACCCTGAGGGACGCTGGTATCTCTGTAAAAGCCTATCTTCTTCTCAAACCACCCTTTCTATCAGAAGGGGAGGCGATAGAAGATATTGTAGAAACTTGTAATATACTCTCTGAAAATGATCTGGTGGATGTTGTATCTCTCAACCTGATGAATGTTCAGTCTCATACATATGTTGAGGCACTCTGGAGAAGAAATCTCTATCGCCCTCCCTGGCTCTGGAGTGCGGTGGAGGTGCTTGAAAGAGTTAAAGATAGCATAGCAGTAATGTCCGATCCTGTTGCTGCAGGAAAGGCGAGAGGACCGCATAACTGTGGAAAATGTGATGATGAGGTAGCAGAGGCTATAAGACTGTTTTCACTCAGGGTCAGAAAATCCCTTGATTCCCTTTACTGTGACTGCAGGGATGAGTGGGCTGATTATATTTATTCTGAGAAGGTTGCTCGAATTCCTGTTTCTTCTAAGTGATTTCTAAGTGATTTCAAACCGAGAAACCCATCCTGAGTGCATCTCTCAGCCCTGGAGCAAGTCCAAGTACAACCAACACGAATTTGATGAAGTTCGTGAAATTCTCATCCTCTTTTGAGGAGTCTAGGATGTAGAGTATAGGCAGAAACACTACTATCTTTGCCGGCACCATCACCCAGGCTCCAAAGGTATCTATCAAGAATCTTGGTAGAACATGAAGCTCCCAGTATCCCAGATATTGTATCCCGAGGAAGGTGGCGAATCCATCTACCATGTGTGAAAAGAAGACTGTCCTGCTGAGGAGATTGTTCATTTCTGAGTATATCTTGCTGAAAACAAGTGAATATATTGTAGTAAGAATAAAAGCTCCTGAGATGGCTGCGGGGATAACCCATCCATTTACTACAGGGAGATTTGAGAAAAGAAGTATCAGAACGATGAGAGATAAAATTACCCCCTCAGCAGAGTAAAATTTCCAGTAGTCCTCTCCTTTCAATCTTATCAGTATCATAAGCGATGGGAAGGCAATCAGGAAAATGAGAATGTAGATAAAGGGAGTCATGAAAAGATATGAGATTGGTGGTGTCAGAAAATCTGCGTCTTCAACAACCCTGACAGAAGAACCGAGTAAAACAAAGGGCACATTCCCGAGAACGAATCTGTGGTCTAAATCGATACGCTTTTTGAGATATCTGTAAATCAGAACAACTGCGATTATGAGTATGATGGCAAAAGTGAATGTGTTTACGACATTGTAACCCTGCTTGTAGACTATAGAGTCAATATAATATTTTTTTATAAAATCGTAGATGGGATTCATGAATTCTGGAATATCTATGGAATACAAAACATTTTCGGATGGTCAGGATCCAAGACTATGAAACATGTTCGACGGTAATATTTTTTACTACCTTCTCAGATTTAAATTATGGAAACCTTGATTCTTACTCAGGATGAAATAAAAGAACTCCTTACAATGAAAGATGCTCTTGATGCAGTGGAGCACGCTTTTGAGATGCATGGCAAAAATATGGTTCAGATGCCTGCGAAGATTTATTTAGAATTCGAAAAGGGAGATCTGAGAGCTATGCCAGCGTATTTAGATGGGAAGGCAGGTGTGAAGTGGGTCAACAGCCATCCCCACAACAGTGAAAAGGGCCTGCCAACAGTTATGGCTCTTCTGATTTACAATGACCCGGAAACAGGCTTTCCACTTGCAGTTATGGATGCAACCCACATCACAAACATGAGGACAGGTGCAGCAGGTGGTATAGCATCAAAATACCTTGCAAAAAAAGATAGCAGCGTACTGGGGTTTATCGGCTGTGGAACACAGGCTTACACACAGCTCTCAGCCCATATGGAGCTTTTTGATTTAGAGAGCATAAAATGCTTTGATTTGAGCAGGGAGAAGTCTGAAAGATTTGCAGAACATTGCAGAAAGTTCGGATTTAATGTAGAGGTTGTTGATATAGAGGGAGCTTGCAGATCTGACATTCTGATTACAACAACCCCCTCGAGAAAGCCAGTTGTGAAAAGAGAATGGATTGGAGATGGCACTCACATAAATGCAATTGGAGCAGATGCACCCGGGAAACAGGAGCTTGACCCTGAGATTATAAGGGATGCAAGAGTATTCGTAGATGACAGGGAGCAGGCATTTCATAGTGGGGAAGTCAATGTTCCTCTCTCCCAGGGGTTAATCTCTGAAGAAAATATAGCTGGAACCATAGGTGAGGTGATAGTGGGTAGTGTGAGGGGAAGAGAAGGGGATGAGATAACCGTTTTTGACTCCACTGGACTTGCTATTCAGGATATTTCGACAGCCAGCATAGTGTTCCAGAGAGCGCTTGAAAAGAAGATTGGCAGAAAAATAGACTTCTTCGTCTTCTGATGCTGGAGTTTCCAGATATGAGAGTCGGAGCACTCATCTCAGGGGGAAAGGATTCTCTGCTCGCAAGTCATCTCGCCTCGGAGGAGGTTGAAATAGTCTGTTATATTTCTGTAATGCCATCAAATCCCGACTCATACATGTTCCACACACCAAACACACATCTTGTTGAGGCTATAGCTGTTTCAGCAGAAAAGCCTCTATATAGAATACCGACTCCAGGGGTAGAGGAAGAGGAAGTGGAAGATCTGGAAAGAGCACTGTCAGTTTTGAACATAGATGGGATAGTGATTGGAGGTATAGCCTCGAACTATCAGAAGAAAAGGTTCGAGAGAATCTGTAAAAACCTTGACATTGATCTCATAGCTCCACTCTGGGGATGGAGTGATGAGGAAGTCATCAGAAAAGCATCCGAGGTCTTTGATTTCATAATCGTCAGGGTTTCCGCCATGGGGCTGGATGAAGGATGGCTCGGACGAAAGGTTGATGAGAAAGCTATAGGGGAGCTTAGAAAGCTGAAAGAGATGTATGGAATTAACATGGCTGGAGAGGGGGGTGAATTCGAAACACTTGTCCTCGATGCTCCTTTTTTCAGGAACAGGATAGAGATCGTAGAGAGTCATGTTGAGTCAGATGGAATGTCAGCCACACTCGTAATCGACAGCTATAGACTCATAAACAAGAGCGAAAAATAACTGTCATAGGGCATTTATTTTTGGAAGGGGAAGAATAAATCCGATATATTAAAATAGTTTGGCTTCAATTAAATTACTTTGACTTTTAGAGGAGGGAAAGAAATGGCAAAATATCAGTGCTCCGTTTGCGGGTATGTATATGATGAGGTAGAGGGAGATCCTGAAAATGATGTTAACCCGGGAACAAAGTGGGAAGATCTCCCTGACGACTGGGTCTGCCCTGTCTGCGGAGCATCAAAGGAAGAGTTTGAGAAGGTAGAGTAGTTCGGTGCCCTATTTTTATTTTTTCTTGTTTGAGAACTAATCTTTAAATTTAAGGAAATTCCATCTTTCTCTGAAGCAGGTTCTCTTTTTATCATGCCCGAAATGTCCGGGCTTATTATGTGAATACGGATTCAGGTAAGCTGGTGGGAAAGCTAAATGAGGAAGTGTGGGATTTTTTCTCCGGCAATGATAAAATTTAACGATTAATTGTTTTTAATTTCGGTGGAGAACATCCCTTTTCAGAGTCTATCACAAAATTTAACTACTTAAAATTAAAATTAATCTGTTCGCGGGGGTGAAGATTTTGAAAATAGGTTTTGTTGGTGCAGGAAGAATCGGATCAACTTCTGCATTCACATGTTTGCAGCATCTGGATGTTGATGAGATAGCCATCGTGGATATCTTAGAGGATTTGGCTGTTGGTGAGGCAATGGATCTCTCTCATGCGGCTGCGGCCTTTGACAGGTATCCCACGATCAGGGGAGGGGCAGACTATTCTCTGCTGAAAGGAAGTGAGATAATTGTCGTTAGTGCTGGACTTGCAAGGAAACCTGGAATGACCAGGCTTGATTTGGCAACAAAAAATGCGGGGATAATGAAGGAAATTGCGAAGAACATAATGAATCATAGCCCGGAGAGCAAAATACTGGTTGTTACAAATCCAATGGATGTTATGAACTATATAATGTGGAAGGAAAGTGGAAAACCGAGAAATGAAGTTTTTGGAATGGGCAACATCCTCGACTCCTCGAGGCTGAAGGAAAGGCTCTTTGCTCACGGAGCCAGAAACATAAGGAAGGCTTACATGATTGGAGAGCATGGTGACAGCATGTTTCCTGCAAAGAGCTTAGCCGACTTCGATAATGAGGTTGACTGGAAAAAGGTTGAGGAAGAGGCAAGGTTCATAGCTGCGGAAGTAATCAAAAGGAAAGGAGCCACAATATATGGACCAGCAGTCTGTATTTTCCGGATGGTAAAAGCAGTGGTAAATGATACAAAGGAGGAAATTCCAACGAGTGTTATTCTCGATGGCGAGTATGGAATCAGTGATGTGGCTGTTGGTGTGCCGGCGATAATTGGCAGGAACGGGGTGGAAAAGATTGTCGAATATGATCTTCCTGAGGAGGAACTTGAAGGTCTAAGGAATTCAGCGAGAATTCTGAGGGATAGGTTAAAGGAGCTCGGATATTAACTTCTCAGATATTAACTTTCAAGTATTATTTACTGTCATTTTTAGCGTCATGATTTTTTATCCACTTGCTGTAATCTCAGATTGTGAACAGTTCTACTCATCGGTTTTCAAGCTCTGATTTTCATCTTTAAAACTAAATTCTATACAACTCCATACAGTCATCTGGAAAAAATCTATGTAAAATAATATGAAAGTCCCATTAGTTCTACTGTATCTCACTGATAAGTTTTTTGAAAACATCATCCTCCTTTATTTCTGATTCCAATCTATTTAAGAGTCGCTTCTCCTCCTCCGTTAAATCCTGTTTTGATTTTAGCTCTATGTATCTCTCAACTTTCCGGTATTTTGTGTATGCTTCGATTGTATTCCTTAGGAAGTGGATTGCTGCTTCGCCACTGTTACCCTTACCATTGAGCTCTGATAGGAGTTTGGCGACTTTCTGGTCGATTATCCATCCGTAGTCAGTGTAGAGTCTGTCTGTTATTGTGTAGATTGCATAGCTGCAATCTTCAAACTCATTCCCATCCTCATGGGTAACTCTCAGGTTTTTGTCGAGATAGAGGTTTTCACTCTCCGCATCTATCTCGTCTTTGAAACAGACAAAATGTCCAGTCTGCAGAATCTTCTGACCTGTCCCGGGTTCAGCAGCAGCAAACCTGATTCTCTCATCAATTATTCTGTCGTGTGTGTCCATCACATCCACAAGCTCCAGTAACTGCTTGGATATCGAGGACGCAAAAGCCATGTAAGGCATTAAAACAGGGAAAATGAGCCCAACATTAATTTCACTTAGAGCAGAATCGATCAGACTCTTATATCTATCGTAGTTGTCCAGATCATAAACCTGCAGCCTGAGCGTGATGTGGTCTGATTTGAAGTCATCTTCTGCAAGGACAACATTACTGAAGAAATCTCCTTGCCACCCCAGTTCGGCACCCTCCTGTATATAGTGTACAACATTTATTGTTGGCTCAGTCCCAATCTGATAGGTTGTGGCAATGAACAGGTCATTTGTATCTTTTGAGTGGAAAACAGAGGAATCATACTTTTCCCGTATCATCACACCTCTTAAAAATATTGTCATCTGACTGGCTTTTTTTAGCAGCACTGAACCCGGAAATCTTTCAACTGGGCTTCTCAGCTTTTCAGCATCTTTTATTTTCTCGGGTGCCCCCCACCAGTGTAATTTCATGTTTATATTTTTGCGTTGGTTTCCTTTATATAATTTTTTTAAAAAACGATCAAAAACATATAGGAGTTAAAAATCTATCATGTTGTATTATCGGTGCAGCTATCTTACATATTGTACCTTTCACTCCACTTAGTTATGTATTGTCTGTTTTGAAGCCAGTGAAAATCAGAAGATTTATCTCTTTCCTCATCAAAAATTCAGGGGGTGTTTTGTATGTTTATTGATGTGGATGGGATAAAAATCAGAATTCATGAATCGGAGAAAAAATTGCCCCTGTTGTATGTTCACGGTTCCGGTGGAACTGGGAATGTATGGCAGCATCAGCTTGCCACTGTTGGAGGTTATGCCATAGACCTCCCTGGGCATGGTGAGTCGGAGGACGATGAAACAATCGAATTTGTTGAGGACTATGCAAGGTATGTTGTTAAGGTGGCTGAAAGCATAGGAGAGGTCTTTATAGCAGGACACTCTCTTGGAGGGGCAATAGCCCAGATGGCTTATCTGATAAAGCCTGAAATCGTGAAGGGTTTAATTCTTGTAAGTACTGGTGCTAGACTCAGAGTTCTGAATGAAATACTCGATGGACTGATTGATAATTTTGAAGAAACAGCAAAGATGATAGTTGATAACCTCTTTTCACATTCTTTCAAAGATGAAGAGGTTAAAAAAATGGTTTTTGAGGAGATAACTGGATGTGGGAGCAGGATTACACACAGAGACTTCAAAGCATGCGACAGATTCGACCTTCTCGAGGACTACCGTTCCGCAAAGATAAAAATTGAGGTGCCTGTGATGTGTATTGTCGGGTCTGATGATATCATGACACCACCAAAGTATTCTGAATTCTTCCAGAAAATGGTGAATGCGGAGATCAAAGTGATGGAGAAAGCAGGTCATATGGTGATGCTTGAGAGGCCTGATGAGGTTAGCAGAACCATCCTTGAATTTGTTGAAAAGTCTGGAGAATAAACTCGGGGATATTTGTGGTAAGATTTATTACTGGAAAATGTGGTGGATTTGGTTCTTCAGCGTGTTCTTTATATTTTTACCACCCTCTCAATCTGTAGTATTCATCGAGCATTTTCCTGAAATTATCTTTTCCTATTGAATTCAGGAACTTCGAGGGAAGAGATTCATCCTTCAACCCTTCCCTTAGGTTGAATTCTCTTGTAAGATTGACAATCTCTTCTCCCTTTTTCTTTAATTCCTCGACTGTGATTTCAATTCCAGTTACGATTCTGTAAAGCTTTGCAAGCTCCTCCCAGTAGATTGGTCCAATCACCGGGAGGCAGAGAAACCTGCAGAAAACCATTGAATCTACAACAGCGTAGAAATCCTCAAAATCCTTTACAAGAGCTGCCTGACCCTCAATACTGAATCTATCGAGTTTTCCAGTGAGGTTTGGCCTGTATGCGCAACTCCTCATATGGCATGCTCCCCGGGGGGAAGTAGCATAGGCTAAAGCCATTCCAAAAAGCCCTCTGGGATCATAACCTGCTGGCTCGAGTCCCTTGACATGTATAGCCTCGATTTCAAGCCTGAGTTTATCCTTTGCCCTTTTCACACCCTCTGCGAGCACATCTCCTTCGTCCTCTCTGAAAGCTATTTTTCTGATGAGTTCGATTATTTTTTCTGAATCGCCAAAATCTACTTTTCCGGATGACATCCAGAAAGCGATAATATTCCCTGCTGTGATTGTATCCATCCCGAATCTGTCACAGAGTTCTGATGCTTTTATAAGTTCTTCCAGATTGCTGTTCTCGCACAGGGATCCGAGAGCGTAGAGTGTCTCGTATTCTGGACCTTCAACCTCTGCATTCTCGGTTTTTACGAGGATTCCACAGGCGACGACACAGCCATAACAGCTTGTATGCCTTACCACATATTTTTTCAAAGCCTCTGCGTTGATTTTCTCAACCCCGTCAAAGCTCCCCTTCTCCCAGTATCGCGTTGGTAAAACACCTGCCTCGTTTGCAAGAGACATTATTCCTGGCGTGCCGTAATTCATGAGACTCGTGTGAGTTTTTTTGAGGGCTTCCAGCAACCATCTTCTGAACTCTCTCAAACCTTCTGGATCTGCCGGTTCGGGTTTTTTACTCCCTCTGACAACAATAGCCTTTAGCTTTTTTGACCCCATAACGGCTCCTGCTCCTCCTCTGCCGAACTGTCTCCCTTTTCTATGGTTTATACACGCAAATCTGACAAGATTTTCACCAGCCTGTCCTATATTCAGTATTTCACCACCATGCCTATCTTTCAGAATGTCCTCTGTTTCAAAGGAATCCTTTCCCCAGATATCGTCTGCATCCATTATTTCGACCTTTTCATCCTCTATTATGAGATAAACCGGGTTAGCTGCCTTTCCTTTTATCATAAGTATGTCAATACGGGCTTTTTTCATTTCATGAGCAATGTACCCCCCACACTGTGACTCTCCGTATCCTCCTGTGAGAGGTGATTTGAAATGGCAGGTTAGTCTTGATGCCCCGCTCAGGTTTATTCCGTTGAGTGGTCCAGTGGCAAAGATGAGCAGGTTCTCTGGAGAGAGTGGGTCAACACCTGCTGGAAGATTTTCCAAGAGCAGCTTTGTTGCAACGCCTTTCCCCCCAAAAAGGTCTGTAAATTGATCCAAGCTGGAAAAAGAAACCTCCATGGAGGAAAGATTAACTGTCAAAAGTCTGAGAGGATTCATGTTCTCTCCTCAGAAGTTATCCTGCTTATTCGTATTTAAAGCTAACCATCCGATTTTTTATTTCCATTCAGCACAACTGCGGATAGAATGCCAGAAATACTGGTAATACAACAAGATGTTAAACTGTCCGGGAACTAAAAAATTAAAATTTTAATTCTGCAGTTTAGTTGTCAGTTTATCAGTCAATCAACCCTCTGACAGATGCAGAAAGGGTTGGAATCAGAATCGATGTCAGCAGGCTTAGGTAGAGAACGATCCCCATTCCCATGTATTTTCCAAGCATGCCAGAGTAGCTCATGTTGATCAGAAAAATTACCCACACTGTTACACCGAATAGAAAACCGTAAAGCAGCGCTCTCAAAATGTTTTTGCCAGCAAGAGCGGAGGCAATTCCTCCTGCTATCAGCCCTATCCAGTGGAAGTAGGAGATTGCAAGTGAAACAATGAAAGCAACTAACGCTACCTTTTTCATCATCTCATCACCTCGAATTCAATCACCTTATCTCCCCTTATTTCAAAGTCCATTGGTTTGTACTTGCCATCAGCCCAGTCTTCAAGCTGGTCATCGTAATGTTCTGATAGGTAGTTTCCTGAGTTCCCTCCAGGGATTATGCAGTAGGAGGTGGGAAATGTTGAAATCATCCTCCAGCTGCTTCCAGCCTGGAAAGGCTCATTGGCAACTCTGAAGTTGAATACGGTGTATTTTGAGCCATCCATTGGTAGGGGTGGATAGTTCAGAAACTCAAGAATACTTCCAAAGGGGTGGTTCACTTTGAGTCGGTTATAGTCTCCATAAACTCTGTAACCCTTTGATTCGATTTCATCCACGGCTTTCTCCATTGCCCTTGCCATTATATCTGCTCTTGTCTCTTTCTCTGCTGTTCTGATGTCATCAAACCATTTACTCTCTTCATCCAAGTTCTGCAGTATCCATACCTTGGGATAGTAGCTCTTATCAAGTCCTGCAGAATAGAACTCATCACCGAAAGTCTCATTTATGTAGTGCTTTAGCCAGATTGCAAATATCAGTGCAGCCCGCGAGTCTTTTTTCATCTGAAAGTCCCAGTTGAGAAGCTCGTTGACATACGGTTTGACTCCTTCCTGAAAATCTGGACTGGAGTCTTTCATCTGCTTTATGAAGAATTCTGCGGGTTTTGAATAAACATCTCTCTGCATCTCCATCGCGTATTCCACATCTATTTTCCTGCCTTTTGAAATAGCACTGTCAATTAACTCGTAAATTCTCATTCCTCTATAGGGATCTGCGAAGTAGTTGCTATCGCCGAGATAATGCTGATAGTTGTAAACAACCCTCTGATTTGCTGTTGCGACATACTCGGGATTTATGAGGTGCGGGATCTCATCGAAAGGAATGAATCCCTCCCATGTTGAAGTTCCATAAGGCACAAAACCTCTCCACTCCCCCTCTCCAGCTGATCCGTTGAATATTATGTTCCCCGGGACTTCCTCGCCATTTATGTATCTGATCGGAAACCTTCCAGCGGGATAGTACATTGTATTCCCTTTGTCGTCAATATAAACCAAATTCTGGGCGGGAACATCAAAATACCTTACTCCCTCGAGAAACTCTTCAAGATTATCGGCATGATTGTATATGTAGATCGCAAGAAATTCCCTTGTGGCAGAAAGTCCTGTCCATGCAACTGCCACTTCTTTTCCGTCTTTCTCAATAACAGGACCATGAATAGTTTTTTTAACTGTTATTCTTCTTTCCTCGAATCCCTTATCTGTTTTAACTTTGAGAATTCTCTCTTCCTTCTGGAAGTCCTTCCACTCACCCTTGTAGAGGTATTTTCCATCCTTAGTGACATAGTAGTAAAAATCAATCACATCGGCTCCCACATTCGTGAATCCCCAAGCAACATGCTCGTTCTGTCCGATGACTATGAGTGGTACTCCTGGGAAGGTAACACCACGAACATTCATGTCTTCAGTTATCAGATGCATTTCATACCAGACTGGTGGAACGGTGAGTGCAAGGTGCGGATCGTTTGCGAGGATGGGTTTACCATCTGCGGTGTATTTTCCTGAAATTATCCAGTTGTTTGACCCGAAACCCTCTTCCCTCTCAAAGGGCCTCAACCACTCAAGAAGCTCCGGACTAACTTTTTCTGTCCTCACAATCGGGTAGCTGTGGTTCAACTCATCCGGAAAAAGTTCAAGTGCATTGGGAAGCTTTTCAGCAATGATTGCTCTTTCAATGTCATGGAAATCTCCTGTGAGTCCCCATGCTATCTCTTTATCGATGAGAAACACATCCACCGGACTCCAAGGTTCTGGTCTATATCCCAGAATTTTGAACTCCATCGGAAGGTTTCCTTCTGAAATGTAGGTATTTACACCATCACAGTATGCTTTTATAATCTCCGCAAACTCGGAACCCTCAATTTCTTTCCAGGAGGCTTCAGCAGCCCCTGCAAAGTCCATTTTGATGTGGAATATATCTGAATCTACAAGCTCTTCTCCGAAAACCTCTGAGAGTTCGCCTTTCATCAGTCTTCTGTGCAGGTCCATCTGGAATAGCCTGTCCTTTGCCTGCACATAACCCACTGCAAAGGCAAGAGCCTCTTCATTCTCTGCCTTTATGTGTGGAACGCCGTATTCATCATAGTACACTTCAGCCCTTCCGTAGGGATTCAGAACCCTCTCTGAGTATTTTGTCTCCCAGATTTCTCCGCTCAATGGTGCAAAAAGTCTCACATAGTTGTAGGCAGATAAGAGAAATGCTGCAAGTACAACGAGCAAAATAAGACTTAGAACCCTCTTTTTAGATATCATCGTTATTTTTTGTGTGCTTTTCAATTATAAATTTTATGATTTATTGGTTTAAAATATTTAGATTTATATGAAGGAAAGTATATTTCAGGGATTGTGTCAGAATAATTTAAATAACTTTCAGCTACCCCGCATACATGGTACCGGAAGAATTGAAAGTGCAGATTTATGCCAATCTGAAAAGGGGTTTACCCCTTATGGCGCTGGAGGAAATCAGAAAAAATGCTCCTGAAAATGTCAAAAAAGCTGCCGAATCACTCCTGGAAAACCCTTCAGCTGTTAAGGAGCTTGAAGAAGATTGGAGAGATATTTTAACGCTTATATACTTTGCTCATTTCTCTCTGATAACAAACGAGATGATGGGCATGGAGGGTCTTGTTTCTTGGAGTGTTTCATCTTTGAATGCTGCGAAGCTTGCAAGAAAGCTTAACATACCGGAACTTGAGGCAAGAACCGCATCAAATGCTGCAAAGGCTTTATCTCTGATGAACATGCCGGAAAGAGCAAACAGGGCATACATCGAAGCTGATAGAATTTACAGAAGTCTTGAGAAAACGGAGGAGAATTTGAGGGGGTTTGTGGCAAATCTGAATGACTTTGGTGCCTTTTGTATAGAGCAGGAGAAATTTGACAGGGCAGAAGAGCTTTTGATGGAAGCTCTCAGTATAGTTGAGGAAAACAGAGAGTTATTCAAGTCGGAGATTTTGGGTGAAATCCTTAGTAACCTCGGCTCACTGATGACGGAGTTGCGGAAGTTCGATGAAGCGAAGAAGTACTATGACGAGTCTGAAAGGATTTTCAGAGATTTGATAGAAGAGGATGAGAAGTATGTTGTTGATCTCGCCACAGTGCTCAATAATCAGGGCGCTCTATACAGAGAGATAAAACTTTTTGATGAGGCAGAGAAGAAGTTCAACGAGTCGAAGCAGATATTCGAGGAGATGGCAGAGAGAAACGAGTTTTACAAAGGATTTCTGGGAGATACAATGACCAATCTTGCTGTTATTTACAAAAAGACTGGAAGGTTTGAAGAAGCAGAAAAAGCTTTTTTGAAGGATATAGAACTGAAAAAGGAGCTTGTAGCGAAGAATCCGGCTTATCTCAAAAGTTACGCTCACAGCCTTGACAATATATCAGATTTCTACAAGGAAACGGGGAAAGAGTCTGAGGCTAAGAAGTACAGGGAAGAAGCAAACAAAATCTATGAAAGGCTGATGAGGAGTAAAGAGCCCAAACCCAGAACAGATTTTCCTGCAGCGTGAACACCAAAAAGTTTAAAACAACGCGGCACTCTTCATTCTTGAACCGATGAATGATGACTGATAGGAAGGAGGTGTAAGGATGGTGTATGTAAGATTTGATGTTCCTGAGGATTTGCAGAATGATGCTCTTGCATTGCTTGAAAGGTTCAGGGAGACTGGTAGAATTAAAAAGGGGACAAATGAGACAACGAAGGTAGTTGAAAGAGGAGTGGCAAAACTCGTCTATATCGCAAAGGATGTCGAGCCACCAGAGATTGTTGCACATCTCCCACTTCTTTGTGAGGAGAAGAATGTACCTTATCTCTATATCAACACAAAAAGCATGCTTGGACAGGCTGCTGGACTGCATGTAAGCTGTGCTGCAGTTGCAGTGGTAGATGAGGGTGAAAACAAAAAAGAGCTTAAAGACTTGGTTACAAAGATAAATGGTCTCAAAAAGTAGGGCTTAAATCAAACCAGAGGTGAATACGCATGGCAGAAGAGGAGGATGTCCAGCCCGCTGAGGTTATAGAACTCATTGGCAGGACAGGAATGCATGGAGAGGCAACCCAGGTAAAGGTTAGAATACTCGGTGGAGAAAATAAGGGAAGAATAATCACCAGGAATGTTTTTGGACCGGTCAGAGTTGGCGACATTCTGATGATTAAGGAGACTGCAAGAGAAGCGAGAAAACTCGCTCTCAAGTAATTTTTGCAGGGGTGTTATACATGGAGACTCATATCTGCAGCTTTTGTGGTGAGGAGATAGAAGTAGGCACGGGAAAGATGTTTGTTAGAAGGGATGGCAGAATTCTCTATTTTTGCTCTGGCAAGTGTGAGAAAAACATGCTGAAGCTTAAAAGAAATCCAAGAAAGCTCAAATGGACAAAGAAGTATTCGAGGAAGTGAAACCATGGAAAGGACATTTGTGATGGTGAAACCAGACGGGGTAGAAAGAGGTGTCATCGGAGAGGTAATAAGGAGACTCGAGAGAAAGGGACTGAAAATTGTGGCAATGAAAATGATGAAGATAGATAAAGAGCTTGCATCACGGCACTATGCAGAGCACAGGGAAAAGCCATTCTTCGATGCTCTCGTCTCGTACATCACAAGTGGTCCTGTCGTGGCAATGGTCGTCGAAGGCAAAGATGCTATAAAGGTCATCAGAACACTTGTCGGGGCAACAAATCCCGCTGAAGCCACTCCAGGCACAATCAGAGGGGATTTTGGTATGGATGTTGGCAGAAACATAATTCATGCCTCCGATTCAGGTGAATCTGCCCGGAGGGAAATTGACCTTTTCTTCAGTCCTGATGAGATTCTTGATTACAAGAGAGCAATCGATACCTGGATATATGAATAAAGAAAATATGAATAAAGCAATTCAGATTAATTTTATTTATTTATGAAGGAGAAGAATAAAAGTCAGAAGGCGCTCAGAACGCCAATTGTATCGGTTTTGGGGCATGTAGATCATGGGAAAACTACTCTTCTCGATAAAATCAGGAAGGGGAGGGTAGTAGCAAAAGAAGCTGGAGGTATAACCCAGCATATTGGGGCAACTGAAATACCGATCGACATCATAAAGGACATCTGCAGAGGGGTCTGGAAGAGGGAGGTTGATATTCCGGGACTCCTATTTATTGACACACCTGGACACAGAGCCTTTACCAATCTACGAAGGAGAGGAGGAGCGCTGGCTGATCTTGCAATACTGATTGTTGACATCAATGAGGGCTTCAAGCCTCAAACCGAGGAGGCAATCTCAATTCTCAAAACCTTCAGAACACCCTTTGTCGTTGCTGCCAACAAGATTGATAAAATTCCTGGATGGCAATCCATGGAGTTCAAACCCTTCCTTTATAGCTATCAGCAGCAGGAGGACATCGCAAGAAGGAGACTCGACAATAGAATCTATGAGCTTATAGCGAAGCTTTATGAACATGGTTTTTCAGCGGAAAGGTTCGACAGAATAAAGGATTTCACAAGAAATGTCGCTATAGTACCTGTTTCAGCTTTAAAAGGAGAGGGGATCCCAGAACTCCTCCTTATCCTTGTCGGGCTTGCGCAGAGGTACCTTGAAGAGAGTTTAAAGCTTCATGTTTCAGGAAGGGCAAAGGGAACCATTCTTGAAGTGAAGGAGGAGAAGGGGATAGGAACGACCTGTGATGTTATTCTTTATGATGGAACACTGCATGTTGGAGACAGGGTAGTCATTTCTGGAAAGGATGATGTTATTGTTACCCATATCAAAGGGATACTTAGGCCCCGGCCATCCCAGGAAATGAGATTGGAGAGCAAATTCAGAAGTGTCAAGAGTGTGACAGCTGCAGCCGGAATAAAGCTCATTGCTGCTAATCTTGAAGGTGTACTTGCTGGAAGTGAGTTTGAAGCAGTTGAATCGGAGGAACAGATTGCTGAGTTTCGGGAGAGGATGGCAAGAGAATATGAGGAAATTGAAATCAAAACCGATGAAGAGGGTGTTGTTCTCAAAACCGATACTCTCGGTTCTCTTGAAGCTTTGATTAATGAGCTGAAAGAGGCAGATATAAAAATAAAGAAAGCTGAGGTTGGAGACATAGATAAGAGAGATGTGATAGAAGCATCAGCAAACAGGGATGAGCTTAACCGGGTGATTATTGGATTTAGCATCAAAGTGCTTCCAGGAGTTGAGGAGGAAGCAGCGAAATACGGGATAAAGATTTTCAGAGATGTAATCATCTACAATCTGATAGATGAGTTTTTGAAGTGGAGAGAAGAAGAGAAGAGGTTGAGAGAGAGGCAGAAGGTAGAAGAACTCATCAAACCCTGCAAACTCAAGCTTCTCAAAGAGTATATTTTCAGGAGAAGCAGACCTGCTGTTGTTGGTGTGAAGATATTGGCAGGAGAGCTGAAAAGAGAGGTAAAACTGATTAAAGAGGATGGCACACCAGCAGGAACCGTCAGGAGCATGCAGAAGGAGGGTGAGAATGTCTCTATGGCAGAAGAGGGTGAAGAACTTGCAATTTCAATCGATGGTGTTACTATTGGCAGGCAGCTGAGCGGAGATGACATACTGTATGTTGATATACCCGAGAGGCATGCAAGGGTTATAGAAAAAGACCTGATGGATTCACTGAGTGAAGAGGCTCAAAAGGCTTTCAGAGCGTTTCTTGAGATGAAAAGGAAGGATAACCCCTTCTGGGGAAGGTAGAAAATTAAAAAAGCAGCGGGTTTTGAAGAGTAACGGTGAAGAATCACAGGATAAATAATAAATGCAGAGTAAATACCAAGGTGTTGAATCAGGCTGATAAAATAATGTGAGGTGATGAAAATGGAGTTTAAAGTGGTTATATCTGATCCCTCAACTGGATTGGCATATCAGAAAGTAATCAGCGGGGCAAATGCGAACAAGCTTATCGGTAAGAAAATTGGTGATATTGTAAACGGAACGGTTGTTGAACTCCCCCCCGATTATGAGCTCAAAATCTGCGGGGGGAGTGACAGAGATGGGGTACCAATGAGAAAAGACATCCCGGGTAATGTAAGAAAGAGAATACTACTTGCCGGAGGTGTGGGCTACAAACCTAAGGAAAACGGTTTGAGAAGAAAAAAAGCGGTAAGGGGTAACACGATTGGAAGGGAGATTGTTCAGATAAATATGAAGGTTGAGAAACACGGAAAAGTACCTCTGGCAGAGTTCTTTAAGGAGAAACAGAGTTAGAATGAGTAAATATGGGACTGCTTGAGAACAAAATAAGAGCAAGAAACTTTTACAGGTATTTTTCGAAAATTTATGATAGGGTAAATCCTATTTTCTATGCAGATCATATGCTGGAGAAAGTTATAGACATGGCAGAACTCGATGGGCAAAGCCTCGTTCTTGAGGTTGGTTGCGGAACGGGCTTCACCACCACCGGGATTGCTGCAAAAGCGGGGCAGCAGAATATTATTGCCCTCGATCTCACACCTGAGCAGATGAGAAAGGCGATGGAGAAACTTCCGGAGGTTCAGTATATCCGAGGTGATGCAGAAAATCTCCCCTTTCGGGATAGCACCTTTGACTCATGTATATCTGCGGGAAGCATAGAGTACTGGCCTAACCCGCAAAAGGGAATTTCGGAGATGGCAAGGGTTACAAAGCCCGGTGGAAAGGTTGTGGTTCTAGCTCCAAGGAAGCCAGATAACATGTTTGTGAGAAAATTTGCGGAGAGTGTTATGCTCTTTCCTTCAACACAGCAGTGCGTTGCATGGTATAAAGCAGCCGGGCTTGAGAACATCAGATATGTTGAAACGGGTCCCAACAGGATCTGGAAAAAGCTTGTAGTTATAATTTCAGGTGAGGTGCCTGATTTATGAGCTATTTCGATACTTCAAAGGACTTCAGAATCCTTATTGCTGAGCAAGCATTTTCTGAGCTTGAAAAAATTTTCAATGCTGTTAAGATACAGAGAAGAAAAGATTACATTAGAAGAATTAGGGAACTCTCTTCTGAAATTCAGACCCTCAAGTACTCTTACATGCCCCTTTCTGAGCTTGAAAAACTTGAAAGTCTTAAAAAAATAGTTGAATCTGCAAGGGAGATAAGGACAGATCTGAAAAAGATTGAAAGGGACTTGGCAGTTATTCAGGCATCATACTGGCTTGAGTACCTTGAAAATCTTCCTGAGCTCTTTAAGAGAGGAGAACTGGACAGAGCTTATAAGGCAATAAGATACTTCTGCGGAGAAATTGTTTCGAGAACTAAAACTGATGGTTTATGGCTCTGCACTGTTGATTGCGGATTCAGGATGAATATTGTTACAAACTCTGAAAAGTTCAAGCCAGGGTTATTTGCTGTGATCGCCTATCTGCCACCGAGAGTCTTTGGAAAGCACATCAGTGAGGGGATGTTTGTTCAGCTCAGTGAGAGAGAATGCAGAAGGGAACTTTCAATGGATGAGATTGAAGTGTTGGAGGCAAGAGAGGTTGAAGCCACAGTATTCAGCTTGATCGGATAAATACTCTTTATAAGCAATCTTTAAATAGGCGAGGTTTAGAATAATTAGTGCCCGTCCGCCATGAGTCCTCAGAACTGTGATGAGGATGCCACAGGACGGGCAACAGATACCTCTTCAATCAGAATAGGATGGAATGTAAACCACTTCTATTTTCGCATCCTTTAAAAACTCAAGAGCTCTTTCGTCAGGGTATTTTCTGCCGTAGATTACTTTTTTTATCTTGGCGTTGATTATCATCTTTGCACACAGAATGCAGGGCTGGTGGGTTGTGTAGAGTGTTGCGCCCTCAATACTCACACCATGGACAGCAGCCTGTATGATGGCATTCTGCTCAGCATGCACAGCTCTGCAAAGTTCATGTCTCTCTCCCGAAGCGATGTTGAGCCGCTCCCTCAGACAGCCTATATCCAAGCAGTGCTCCAGTCCTGTGGGGGCTCCGTTGTAGCCTGTAGAGAGGATTCTTTTATCCTTGACAATAACAGCTCCGACATTCTGTCTCAGGCAGGTTGACCTCCTTGCTACAACCTTGGCAATTTCCATAAAGTAAGAATCTATGTCAGGCCTTTCAGCGTTTTTCGATTCCATTTCCTCGTTTTCATTCGTAGTCTGAGTCATTCCTCAACACCTCTGGCACTGATGGCTTTAAAGTTTTTTGTCAGTTTAATGGAAGTTTTCTGTTTTGCCTGTAAACTGGTTTGGGAGATCACCCCATATAAGGCTCTTATTCTTTCAATCAACTCAATAGAACCTAAGATTGGAAATTATTGCTTGATGAGGTTTTTTACCCGAATTTGAAGGTTAAACTGTGAATAAAAACCAGATAAAAACATTGAGGACATAAACATAAGCCCAAGAGCATATTTTACTGTATAGAAAATTAAAAATATCGTGCCGAATAGAAAGTTTTGATTATTTTGAAGGTGGTGAAATGGCAAAGCGAGCAAAGCTTGTAAGCGACATAGTGGAACTTGTTCCGATCCTGCAGATATTCTCAACAAAAATTTACAGGAAGGTTTATGAATCCTTGCTTGACAGGTGGATGACCTTCAAAGAGCTGGAAAATGAGTTCGGAGATGGAGTGGAGGAAGCTCTGAAAATCCTGAAGCATGCAGGGATGCTGGAAGTAAAGTGGAGAATGCCAGCAAATCCAGGAGACACACCTGAAAAGGAATACCATGTGAGCTACACTCACCTGAGTGCCAACTTCTATACATCTCTTAAGGATCTTAATAAGATTCTGGAGATTATATTCCTTCCAGACAATGAGATAGAAAACATAGTCTCGAAAATCATTGATGAAATCAATGTGGGAAGGATGTCGGTTCCACATATAAGCAGAAGTCTGGAGCTTGATCCATTGATTATCCGGGCAGCTGCAAAGCGCTCTCTGAAATTGAATGTTAAAGGTCAGTTAATAGAACTTGCAAAAGATCAGGAAATCTAAACCTTACTTTTTTGAGTCATGAAAAAAGAACGAGTTTTCAGAAAGAAATTCAAAACTCTCAGAGAGCTTTTTAACTATTTTATCTGGAATCCTGATTGTGATACTGGGGAGGTGTTGATTCATTACATCGATCGTCCGAAGGGTGTTTCAACCCTTAAAGGGAGTGATATTAAAGAAGTGGGACATAAGTTTCTTTATCTGGAGGATGGAACGCCTATCCCTCTTCACAGAGTACTGAGAGTGTATTATAAAGGGGAGTTGTGGTGGAGAAAGAGGTAGTCTGATGGTGATTTTTGAATAAATTCAGAGCAAGACTTTAATTGGGAGAAAGATAGATGAGGTAAAGGTGGTAATGTGACAGAAGAGAATGCCAAATCCGTTGTGAGGAGCAGGCTTGCAAAGCCGATGGACAGACTTGCACTTAGATTCTCCTCCTCTATGAAAGATGATAAGAACATATTCTACTATGACATTCTTGTAGATATTGCACACACACTCTGTCTTCACAGGATGGGGCATATTGATGATGGAGAAGCAAAAGAGATTTTGCTCGGACTCCTCAGAATAAGAGATGAAGGCTTTGATGGGTTATCAGATGAATATGAGGATGTTCATGAGGCTATAGAAGCAAAGTTGACATCAATAACGGACAGTGGAATGAAAATGCATACAGGAAGATCAAGAAATGATGAGGTTGCAACCTGCCTCAGACTTCTTGCAAGGGATAAATTACTCTCGCTGATGAGTTCAGTACTTGAATTGAGGGCAATCCTGCTCTCCCTTGCTGAGAAGCATATTGATGTCGTCTGTCCGGGTTTTACTCATCTCCAGTATGCACAGCCAACGAGACTATCCCATCACCTTTTAGCGTACCATGACATGATAGAAAGGGAATTTCAGAGAGCAAAGGATGCTTTCAGGAGGGTAAACCTTTCCCCTCTCGGTTCGGCTGCCTTTGCTTCCACCTCCTTCGAACTGGACAGAATCTTTGTCGCAGAAGTCCTTGGATTTGATGGGATAGTCGAGAATTCAATGGATGCGGTCTCTTCAAGGGACTTTGCACTTGAATCAATTTTTGTGTGCTCCTCCTTAATGCAGTCCCTCAGCAGAATAGCTGAAGAGCTTATTCTATGGAGTTCAGAATTTGGTTTTGTTGAACTTCCGGATGATTTAGCATCATCATCAAGTATAATGCCCCAAAAAAAGAATCCGGATATTGCAGAGTTAATCAGAGCAAGAGCTGGAAGAGTTTTCGGCAATTTAAGCTCTGCAATGATGATTTACAAGGCGATGCCCTTCTCCTATAACAGAGACTTTCAGGAAATCAACCCCCTCCTTTATTTCAGCATGGAGAGTGCAGAAATCTGCACGATTCTCATTTCAAGACTTCTTAATGGGGTAAAGTTTAAAGCAGATGTTCTGGAGGAGAAAGCAGGAAAAGGATTCACAACAGCAACTGAGATAGCTGATATGCTTGTTCAGAAGCTGAAAATCCCCTTCAGAATCGCGCATAAGATAGTGGGAAGTCTCGCGATGGAACAGAAGTTCAATCCGACAAAGGAGGATATTGTCAGAGCAGCGATGAATGTGAGCAGGGAAGTTGCCGAGAAAGCTAAGCAGATTGATGAAAAAGATTTAATGGAAGTAAAAACACCTGAAAGGGTTGTTGAAAGGAAAAAGAATACTGGCTCACCCAGAAGGGAAGAGGTAATCAGAATGATAGAGAGCAGAAAATCTCTGCTGGAAGTAGATGTGGAGGAGGTTGAAAATCTCGTCGAAAGATTATCTGCATCTCTTGAAAGACTGTATTCAGAGATTAAAAAGCTTACAGGAGAGTGATTCAATGGAAGGTATAGAGGGAAAAAGGGTTAAGGTTAGAAAGGGTGGTAGAATTTTCGAAGGGATTGCAATGCCCTCACGCTCAGAAACCCTTATTCTGAAACTTGATAGCGGTTACAATGTTGGTTTAAAAGACTATGAAATTATTGAGGTGATGGAGGAGAAAAAACCTGTAATTGAGCTGGAAAAACCTCCAGAACATCCTGATTTACCTGATGTAAAAATAATCTCAACTGGGGGAACAATAGCTAGTAAAGTTGATTACAGAACCGGGGCTGTTACAAGTCAGTTTTCCTCAGAAGAAATCCTCAGCGAGGTTCCCGAGCTCAAGGAGATATGTAATGTGGATTCAGTTCTCCTTTACAATATCCTTTCAGAAAACATGAAGCCTGCATACTGGGTGGAACTTGCTAAGGAGATCTACTCGAGCATAAAGGAAGGTTATGAAGGAGTAATTGTAACCCATGGAACAGACACAATGGCATACACCGCTTCAGCCATCTCATTTATGCTGTCAACACCTTCTCCAGTTGTTTTTGTTGGCTCTCAGAGAAGTTCGGACAGACCATCAAGTGATGCAACCATGAACCTTCTATGTGCTGCCCATGCTGCCACATCCGATCTTGGAGAGGTTGTTGTGGTGATGCATGCATCAACTTCAGATGACTTCTGTTACATTCACAGGGGTGTGAAGGTGAGGAAGAACCATACATCCAGAAGGGATGCTTTTCAGTCAGTCAATCAGCAGCCCCTTGGAAAGATAGAGTATCCCACCGGAAAGATTGAGTGGATTGTTGAGAGAATAAAAAGGGATGAAAGGGAGCTTTTGCTGAGAGAAGGTCTTGAGGAAAAATGCATCCTAATAAAGTTCTTCCCCGGGTTAAAGCCCGATGTAATTGAGTACTTCCACGAAAAGGGATTCAGGGGGTTTGTAATAGAAGGTACAGGACTCGGACATGTCTCCACTGACTGGGTTGACACACTTAAGAGAATTACTGAGGATTCTATCGTTGTAATGACTTCTCAGTGTCTTTGGGGGAGGGTTTGTGATAGAGTATATGATACTGGAAGAGATTTACTCAGGGCTGGTGTGATTGAAGGAGAAGACATGCTTCCTGAGACAGCTCTGATAAAAGTAATGTGGCTTCTGGGGAATTATCCGGTTGAGGAGGCAAAAAAGCTTGTAAGAGAAAACCTGGTTGGAGAGATAAATCCAAGAACCTCCTATTAATTTTATCTATTTTTACTGATTTTCAAATTCAGAGCTTTTAAGCGACTCTTCAAGGCTTTTGCCGATACCACATTTGCATGCTTTCAGAGAATATAAAGACTCAATCAGCTTTTTCACCTCATCTTTTCTATTTATGTCTGGTGAAAATACAAGTTTTTCAGCTTCCTCTCTGCTCGGGAATTTATCGAGCCCAAAGCTTGTTTTTTTACGGCTCAAATCCATAATTTCAGTATCGTCGAGGTTGGTTGCAACTGCGATAGCTGGGGGACCATCCATAATCTTGGCAATGAGGTTTGCAATTCTTGAGGTGAGTGAGAGGTTCTCACTTGGAGATTCACAGAGAACGATCACTCTGTTTTTTCCATCGATGGTTATGAGAATGTCTATGGGGATAGCAATATCATTGACTTCCACCAAAACATTCTCGACAATATCATCTGCCCTGTAACCTTTTTTTGATATGAGGAAATCCCTCACTCTCCTTCTAACTTCAAGGCTATCGATGAAGGGTTTTACTCTTTTATCCTGGGTTGATTTTTCCATAGATCAGGTTTCTATTTTATTCCAGATAAACTTAGCTCTCAGCTGTGTAAGTTTCTTTGGTCAAAAATGAAAACACAAGTGAAATGAGGGCAGCAATCAGACAGAATTTGAAAGCCAGCAGATAAGCCTCGGGTGGATAGCTCTCACCTCTTTTACCAATGGTATCCATGATATACCCCATCACAGTCTGGAATACTGCACCACCAATGAATGGGAATATGTTTACCATGCTTGTGGCAATTCCTGTTATTTTCAGTGGAAAGAGCTCCTTTGTTGAAGTGAAAGTGATTATCAGTACGCTTCCTGAAAAGCCCATGATAAAGGCTATGGCATAGAGAACAAAAACTGAAAGTGAAGTTGAAAAAGCCAGAGGTATCCAGATCAGGAAGTATATGGCTGTAAATGTTATCAGAGTTTTCTTTCTATTTTTAAAAACTCTGTCGGAAAGCAGACCTATAACAGGGCTTCCGATCATCACTCCTATCCCGACTGTCATAAGAATTGCTCCAGCCTCTGCCTTGCTCATCCCATAAACTTCGATCAGGTAGGGTCCTCCCCACAGCCCCTGGAATCCCATCAGCGCACCATACTCAAAGAAGAACCATATTGCAAGGGGCCAGAAGTACCTGTTTTTTACAACACTCTTGACACCTTCTTTCACATTGACCTTCTCAAGAGTTGTTCTGTAGAGTGGCTTGAGTCCAACCGATGCCGGGGAGTCTCGAACAAAGACCCAGCAGAGTACAGCAAGAGTAAAAGTAATGGATCCTATGACAAGAAAGGAACTCCTCCATCCAAAGAAAATCACCATCATTGCAAGAGGATATGCAGAAGAGATCGCCCCGAAGTTACCTATTGCAAGCAAAAGACCTGTTAGACTTGCGAACTCATGCTGTCTGAACCACTGGGATAGTATCTTGAGGGTTGGGATGTAAACCCCTGAAACCCCTATACCCATCAGAAGTCTGGCAAAAAGAACCATCGAGAAGTTTTGAGATAAGCCAAAAAGGGTTGCCCCTGCAAAAGCCAAGAAGGTGAAGAAAGTGGCAGTTCTTCTTGTTCCTACCGTATCGCTAAGCATTCCAACTGGAATTTGCATGAGTGCGTAGGGGTAGAAATAAAGGGAGGACATCAATCCAATTGCAACAGCTGAAACTCCAAACTCGACCATCAGTTCTTTAGCAATCACAGCAGAGGATGTACGGTGGAAGTAAACGAAGAAATAGATTGCAGCAAGAACTCCAAATATTAACCATCTTCTCCTGTATGAGTACATCGTTTAAAATTAATTATTAAAAAATAAATCTTTTGTTGTGCTAAAAGATCTCTGCAAATGCCCTTACGGGAAAGGCTGCAGCCCTGATTTTAAGTGGGACTGCGAAGAAAATGAATTTTTTGCCGTAAAGGAGATGTAGGTTGTTGAGGTTCTCCACAATATAGATGTGGTTTCTCAGCAGAATTGTATGTGCAGGGCGGGATAAATCCTCGGGGTTGTCTATATTTATTGTGTCTATTCCAACGAGCCTTACATTTTGCTCAACAAAATATTCTGCAAGTTCGGCAGTTACAAAGGGATGATCAAAATACTCCTCACTTCTCCAGAACCTGCTCCATCCGGTGTTGATAAGGACTGCCTTTCCACTCAGATTTTTATCCTCCATTTCAAGTGACTCAGGGAAAAGTGCCTTACCCCTTGATTTTGCCAGAACACCGTCGAGGATCACATCTTCAAGTTTTATTGAAGAAATGTCCTCCATGTCTCTGTGTCTGTGGTATGGGGAGTCAATGTAAGTTCCTATGCTCGTTGTGAGTTCCACTCTTGTCAGCTCAAATTCTGCAAACCCCGAATATCTCTGTCTGGATGCTTCGTGTGTAAGTACAGGATAGATTCTGGGCTTTTCAATCCCTTTAAAGGTGGGCATATCCTCTTCAATTTTGTGGGAGAGATCGATGAATTTTGAATGCATGAAAAAAAGATTCTGAGGGGGTATAAACTATTTTTCCACCACCTTTCCCCTAAGATAATTGAAGGTGAAGTCTACAATTCTTACATGATAGAATTTGCCGGGCTCAACCCCCTTGAGAATGACGGGTCTGTAAGAATCTGTTCTTGAAAGAAATGTATCTTTTTTCCCCCTTTTTGTAACAAGAACTCTGTACTCTTTTCCCGTGTGATTTTTGTTGTTCTCCTCCCCAATCTTCATAGCCAGCTCCGTTAAAATTCTGCTTCTCTCCTTTTTTATCCTATCTGGCATATCTTTCATTTTCGAGGCAGGTGTACCTTTTCTTGGAGAAAATCGGGTTATATTTACAATATCTGGTTTCACCTTCTCAATCAGCCTGCAGCTCTCAGTGAATTCCTCGTCAGTCTCTCCTGGAAAGCCGACGATTATGTCTGTTGAAAGAGTTATGTCATCGAATTCTCTTCTGAAAGCTGAGACAATCTCAATAAACTCTTCAACGGTGTAGTTTCTGTTCATTCTTTCAATAACTCCATTATCACCGCTCTGAACCGGAATGTGAATGAACTTAAAGATCTTTTCACTCTTAAAGGCATCAACAAGCTCATCGAGTATTTCTATCGCGTTATTGGGATTCATCATCCCGACTCTAACCCTGAACTCTCCTTCAATTTTTGAAATCTCATTCAGGAGGTCTGCAAGGTTATAGCTTCTTCCATCAAAACCGTAGGCAGCAGTATCCTGTGAAGTCAGCTGTATCTCCTTGAATCCCTGACTCACAGCCTCTTTTACTTCTTCCACGATGTTTTCAGGTTTGAAGCTGAAAAGCCTGCCTCTTGCAAACCTGGTGGCACAGTAGGCACAGCTTCCTAAGCAACCATCTGAAATTGAAACTATGGCTATTTTATTCTCCTTCAATCTTTCCTTGATGCATCTTAACTCTGATTTGTCGATTTTTTTTCTCCTGTCTAAATTCAACCTCTTTCCATCAATCAGAGCCCCGATAACATCTCCAATGAGTTCGAGATTGTCGGGTGTCACGATAGAGTCTGCACCATTCGCATCGGCTATTCTTGGAAGACAGCCTGCAAGCACAACCTTTTTCCCTTTTTTTTTCAGCTCATCTATCCGGCGAAGAATCTTTCTTTCGGTGTGCTCAACAACACCACATGAATTTATAACCACGATATCACTTTTTTCACTGTCATCTGAAAGAATAAATCTTCTTTTTATGATACCTCTCATTATATCCGAGTCAGCCTGATTGCTTGTGCATCCATAGGTCTCGATGTAAACCCTGCAGTTTTCCATCCAGAATTCTATCAGTCGTGGGGTTAAAAAATGTATCACCCACATAATCAAATCAGGTGAATACACTTTGAATTCAGAAGTCTAAGGAGATAACAAAAGGGTAATATATTATCTCTCGAGACTTTCAGTGAATGCTGTGGGTGGAAAAATACAGACCATCAAACCTCAGAGATATTGTTGCAGGTAAAACTATTGTTGATAAGGTCAAGAAATGGGCAGAAAGCTGGGAAAAACATAGAAAACCTCTTTTACTTGGTGGTCCACCAGGTACAGGCAAAACGAGCATGGCTTTAGCTCTTGCATCAACCTATGGCTGGGAGGCTGTTGAGCTGAATGCAAGCGATCAGAGGAGCTGGCAGATTATAAACAGGGTAGTTGGTGAAGGAGCCTTTAATGAAACCATAAGTGATGAAGGTGAGTTTCTCAGAACCACTGAGGGGAAAAGGAAAGTAATTATTCTCGACGAAGTGGACAACATCCACAAAAAAGAAGATGCGGGTGGTGAGGGTGCTCTTATCAAAATAATTAAAAGAAAACCCCCTCAGCCAATAATACTGATAGCCAACGATCCCTATGCACTTTCAAGGGAACTGAGAAGTATATGTGAGTTTGTGAGCTTCAGGAGGATAGATTACCGGTCTGTGGTTAAGGTTCTCAGGGAAATATGCAGAAAAGAAGGTATTAAGGCAGACATCGATGCTTTAACTCTTATAGCAAAGAACAGTGGAGGGGATTTAAGGGCAGCAATAAATGATCTGCAGGCTGCAGCAGAAGGAAAAGATCATCTCTCTATTGGAGATGTGGTGACAGCTACCAGAACACAGGAAACTGACATATTCAGAGTGATTCAGAAAATCTTCAAATCTTTCGACCCTGAAGTTTACTCGAAATCCATGTTACTTGATGAATCACCTGAAGATATCATCTGGTGGGTAAGCGAGAACGTACCCCTTGAGTACAGAGGGGAGGATCTTCTGAAAGCATCGTTAGTTCTGTCAAGAGCAGACATCTTTCTTGGGAGAGTCAGGAGAAGACAGTTTTACAGGCTATGGAAGTATGCAGGATATCTGATGACTGTCGGAGTTCAGCAATCGAAGAAAGAACCGCATAAGGGTTTCACAAGATACAGAAGACCGGCGATCTGGCAGAGAATGATGCATTTCAGGGGTAGAAGGGAGAAGCTGAGAAAGATTCTTGCAAAGATAGGAAAGGCTTCACATCTTTCTCAGAAGAAAGCCTATAGTGAGTTATATTTTCTGATAAAAACGCTTATATCGGGGATTGAAGTTGAAAGAGCTGCCAGAATAAGTGTTTTTTATGATTTTGATGCCGATGATATTGAATTCATGACAGGGGATGCAGCAAAGGCAGAGGCGATCATGAAGTATATCGATGAACACAACCTTCACAGAGTTGATGAAAGCTTTCTCTCTGGCTTTGAAGAGGGTCCCGAACTAGAGGAAAAAGAAATAGAGGAGAAACCGGAAACAGACCTGGACAAACAGGTCAGAAAGCCTAAAGATGCGACTCTTGATCTGTTTTTTGATTGAGATTAATAAATAATCTAATCAAATCAGCATGAATTCCTTCAGTCTGTTCAATCCAGTTTCAAAGTCATCGATCTTCTCCGTGCAGACAATTTTTCCACCAAGCAAAACTGTGAAGGACTCCGATATTCTGAGCAAATCTTCCACCCTTTCGTGGGATATGATGCCAACTCCACTACCCTGGCTCGCCATGAACTCTATCTTTTCAATCACAGCATCCACATACTCAGGTTGGAGACCCTGAAATGGCTCATCAAGGAGAAGGTATTTGGGCTCAGAAAGAATTGCCCTGCAGAACACCACAAGCTGTCTCTCACCACCACTGAGTGTACCTGCTCTCTGGTGTCTAAGCTTTTTCAGAATGGGGAAGGTTTTGTAAGCAACTTCTATGCTTTTTTTCCTGCAGCCTATTAGTAGATTCTCTTCAACTGTTAGGTTTTTAGCCACTCTCATTCTTTCAGGAGCAAGAACAAGCCCTTTTTCGAATCTTTCATGGGGTTTCAGGGGGGTTATATCTTCTCCATCCATAACAACTCTTCCTGAAATGCTCACAAGTCCCATAAGGGCTCTGAAAATAGTTGTTTTGCCACTCCCGTTTGGACCAAAAAGAAGCGAGATCTCTCCTCTCCTGATTTTAAAATTTACGTCAGATATGAGTTCCTTTCCATCCACCTTTACTCTCCCGTTGACAAGCTCGAGCATTTTCTCACTCTCTATTAAGTATGCCGTATTCTATCTTCATAATCCTGTCCACGAGCCCCTCAAGAATTCTTGATCTGTGAGCGGTTATTACAATTCCCATGTCCATGCTTCTGAGCATTCTTATTTTACGCCTTATCACTCTTGCATTCTCTTTGTCAAGTGCTGCAAAAGGCTCATCAAGCAGCAGAAAGTCTGGCTGAGTTGCAACACTTCTGCATATTTCAAGCAACTTCATTTCACCCTGTGAGAGATTTGCAGCTATAGAATCAGAAACATCTGATAGCTCAAACTGATAAAGAAGCTCTTCTGTCTTAATTGCAGCTTCTTCAGGATCACTCCGGAGGAGAGAGGTTGTGTAAATGTTCTCGAACACCGTGAGCCTCTCGAAAGGTCTGGGAATCTGAAAAGCATATGCAATTCCGAGCTCTGCTCTTTTTTCAGCGGGCATTTCTGTAATGTCTCTGTCATTTATGAAAACCTTGCCACAGGAAGGCTTTGTAAATCCAGAGAGTATCTTCAGGAGGGTGGATTTACCACTCCCGTTGGGTCCATAGATTCCAATGGTCTCTCCCGTTCTGATGTCAAGGTTTATTTTTTTCAGCACCATTAGGCTGTTGAACTTCTTTGAAACATCTCTAAGCTTGAGCATTTAACCACCCAGAATTTCCATCCTGAAAAATCTCATCCTGACAATTCTTGGAGATAGAATCAGAATTGCTGCATATAGAAGAAGATATGATTCTGGTAGGAGTGAGTTCATGTAATTTGAGATAAATACCAGGATAAAGCTCCCTACAATTCTTCCGGAAAGAGATTCATCTCTGGAAAAAACTGACGCTATGAAGGGGAATATAGCAATGTGTATGGAGAAGCTATCAGGACTCACATGGGAAAAGAGAAGTGCGTAAAGCCCTCCACTTATTGAAGCGGGGATACATGATATAATGGAAATGTAGAGTTTTAGCCTGTCAATCTTTATTCCAGAAGCTCTTGCAGCCTTCTCATCATCTCTCATTGCTTTGAAGACAAGACTTCGGTAATTCAGACTGAAAAGACTGAAAAATGCAAATAACAGGATCATGAAGGTAGAGGAGATGATGTATATTCTTTCAAGCGAGATTGTGAAGATGGAAAACCCCTCTTCTCCACCTATCAATTCACCATTTACTTTCAGAAGTATGAGTGGAGAAATAAGCCATGCTGAAGCACCCACGATGAAGGTGATGAACACAAATCCAACTCTGTCAATCCGTGAAAGTATGTAAAAAATAATCGCTGACACCATTCCTGCTGCAATCCATGAAAAAAGAACAGACTCCGGGCGTTTTGTCAGTATGAGAAGAATCGCAGAGAGATAGGCAGACAATCCGAAGGGAATTGTATGTCCGAGGCTCGTTCTTCCACCCATATCTTCCATGAAAGCCCAGGAAAGTGTGAGAGAGGAGTAAATCAGAGCGAGAGAAGTTAACCAGATCAGAAAGAAGTTGCCTGTGAGGATTATGGCTGAAAGAATAACTATCAAGCTTAGCAGCTCAAAAGCAAATTTTCTTTTTTTGCTTGATATTGTTTTTCGATATATTCTGAGTGGTGTAATTTTTTCTTCAACTTCCGGGTTCATGGAACTCCTCCTCAGATTATGAAAGAGAGAATGAGGGAGTAAACCAAAGCTACAGCTGAAATTCTGAGGTAGTGTAGAAAACCTGTGGTTCTGAAGATTGATGCAAAAGCAGCAATGAGAATTCCCGAGATCAATGGACTCCAACCTATTGCTGGGAAAATTGCTTGGGATGTTGAGTTTATGAATCCAAGAGAGGCTATTATTGAAGAAGTAAATCCCGTGCATAGAAGGGCGTATTTTTCTGTATTAACACCGTATATCTCCGCAAGGGTGCTATCTTCCTCGATAAACTTCAGTTTTATTCCTGTCTGTGATCTGTAAATTGCGAGCAAAAAGAAAAATACGAGGAGAAAAATCAGGAAGTTAAGGTTTTCCCGCAAGTCTGTGGGAATCACATTTTCTCCTATTATCAGGTAGTACCCCGTCCTGTTTGTAAGTCTGAGAATCTCTTCGAGCCCAATTCCAAAACCAAGACTAATGATTGTTGCTTCGAGAAGATTCTTTCCGATTTTTTTTACAAGAAGAAATAGTATAGCCCCCGTAATAAAGGAAAAGACAGCTGAAGTTAGAAAACCAAGAAAAGCATTGAAATGCAGGCTGAAAGTGAAGAAAGAGATATAACCTCCCAGCGCATATATGGAACCGTGGGAAAGGTTGAGAAATCGAGCTATTCGGAAGTTAAGGCTTACAGCCACAGCAAAAATAGATAAAAAAATTGTGGATGAAATGACAGATATAAAACTCACTGCCATACGATATCGCTTTCTCTGGCTTCTTCAGGATAAACAACAAGCATATCTCCGTTAACCCATTCGGCAATCTTTCCTTTGAGCTCATCGCTTCCCCATTCTGCCTGATGGGCATCGTTGAATCTATATATCCCAGCTGCCCCGGTAAAACTACCTTTCTCGAGTACTTCTATCAGCTTATCTGATGTGACATCATCTGCTTTCTGAGCGGCCTGAGCCAGAATCAAAATTGAGTCATATGTCAGAACCCCTGCGTAGTTGTTAGCTTCGACACCGAACTCCTCCCTGTATTCGCTGAAATATTTCTTGGTATATTCTGTCTCCATTACTCCTTCAAGAGAAGCAGCCTGGAAGGCAGTGTAGTCTGCAATCTCTCCAAGAGATCTCAGGGTCTGGGGGAGGGCAAGAACACCTCCAACTGAGTAAACTATACCTTTCCCTCCGTTACTTCTGTATTCTTTGAGATAGGAAACAGAGAGGCTTCCCGGATCTCCGAGTACAAGTACATCTTTCTCCCCCATTTTTGAGGCAGCATCGATTGCTTTGTTGTATACATCTTTGGGATCGGCAGAGGGGTTGTAGTAGCTCTCCTCTTTAAGCTCCACATCGGTTCTCTCTTTTATAACATCGAGCATTCCCTGGTTGAATGTTCTGAGAGGTTGAAATCCCTGGAAGTAATATCCCTCTGCTCCTGAAAGTCTAATGAATTCAGCAGCAAGCTCACCCCAGTAGCTGGTGTTGTACGCATTTCTGAAAACATACCTGTTGCCATTCAGAACAGCTTTTTCGATCTGTGTTGTAGAGGCAACACTTACCATATACAGGGTGGATGTCTGCTGGGCTGCCTCTGCTGCGGAAATAGCCTGAGCACTTGAATATGCACCCACAATCGCATTGACGCCTTTACCAGAAAGCTCAATGAATGCTGATTTCGTTTTTTCCGGTGAATCACCACAATCTGCGAACTCGAGTTCAACCCTCACTCCGATCTCTTCAGCATGCTTTTTTGCGAGTTTTGCTGCATTCTCCATAAACACTCCTGCGTTCTGAAACCTTCCTGTTTTGGGTACAAGAACACCTATCTTTATCGTAACCTCCTTTTTTTCAACCTTCTCCGGAGTTTCACCAACACAGCCTGATAAGATAATCGCCCCTATCAGAAAAATCAGGGTTATACTCAGATCTCTCATTAACCTTAATAGAGTGGATACATCATAATAAATATTTTCATTTTTCTCCGATTCGAAGGGCTTTTAAAGTTATTAATCATAGAAAAACAGGATTCTCGATTGCAGAAGGTGGTAAAATGGGTGTAAAGTTTGGTATCCAGCTCCCTCATGATCCAGTGGATATAATTCTGAAAGCCTCTCTCTATGCAGACAGAAATGGCTTCGATTCTGTTTTTACACCTGATCACCTTGTTGGAATTGGAATAAAAAACTGGAGTGCATATGAGGCTTTTACCTTGCTCGGAGCAATCTCTCAGATTACAAAAAATGTCAGGATTGGAACCTGTGTAAGCGATGTTCTGAGAAAGCATCCTGCAGTTCTCGCACAGTCGGCAGTGACACTTCATGATTTTTCGGGTGGTAGAGCAGTCCTTGGTCTCGGTGCAGGCGAGGGAATGAACATCCTTCCATATGGAATTGAGAACAAAAACCTCGTTTCAAGGCTTGAAGAGGGATTGGAAGTGGTAAAAAGACTTTTTGAAGAAGAAAGGGTTAACTATGAGGGAAAATACTTCAGACTCACAAATGCATTCATCATGCCTAGAAAAAAGGTTCCTATCTGGGTAGCAGGAAACTCACCGAGAACCATGGATCTGACGGCAATTTATGGGGATGGATGGATCCCAACTGCTGGAATGGGTCCCAGAAAATATGCAGAGAACCTGAAAAGGATAAGAAAAAAAGCAGAAGAACTTGGAAGGTATGTTGAAGCCGGAGTTTTCGCCTATGTTGTTGTGGAAAGAGAATTTGATGAAGCTCTAAGAAAGATTGAACTTCCTGCAAAACTTCTATCACTTATGTCGCCTGCGAGAAAACACTTTCTTGAAAAAGCAGGAGTTGATACGGAGAAGATTGAAATTCCAGATCTATTCGGTTTCACCTTCAATGAGAGGCAGATGGAAAAAGCGATAAGACTTGCGAAGGAGCTTCCCTTTGAGGTGGTGAAGCATAGATTCATTTTTGGCACCCCTGATGATGTTATCGGGAGAGTTGAAGAGTTCGTGAGTGCAGGAGTTGAGCATTTTGTTTTCACACCCCTTGTCAGGCACAGCGATTATGTACCCACCATCAGGTTGCTGGCTGAGGAGGTGGTGTCCTATTTTAGAAGCTGATATCAGAAAAATCGTTAAGGGATTTCTGTGAGATTTTCTCAAGAGTCTTCCAGCTTTTTCTGGCGCAGGGTGGGAAACAACCATTTTTTTCAAGGTAACTTCTCAGAAATTCTCTTGTTCTCTCATCACTTGCATAGCCACTTCCGAAATCGCCATAAATTCTCCTGAGCTTTTCAATCTCTTCATCCCGCCTTACCTTTGCGATAATGGATGCAGCAGCAACTACAGGGTATTTTTCATCTGCACCGTGCTCTGCTACAACTTCTGCTCCCTTCCTTTTCAATCTCTTCTCGAGTCTCTCAGGTTTAACATCAAAGCTATCCACGAAAAAAGTTCCTGGCTTAAACCTGTCCACAATCCTTTCGTAGCACTCACAGAGGATCTCGTTTATCGTCTTTTCAGACATCATTTTGTCAAGTTCTGAAGGTTGAATCACAATAACCTCGGAGTCACCATGTTTTAAAAGAAAATTGGCAATCTTCTCTCTTCTTTTCCTGCTCAGTCTTTTTGAGTCTTTCACACCCAATTTTAACAAATCCTCTATTCTGTCAGCAGTGGTGGCAAAACCACAAACAACAAGAGGTCCTATAACGGGACCCTTGCCAGCCTCATCAACTCCAATTACCCTCTTTTTCATTATCTCAGAGTCCTCTTAATCAAATACTCTTCATCTTCAAAATCCGAGCTTTGGAAAGCCCTTTATTGGTAACTTGCCCATTTTGCCCTTCTTCATTTTTTTCATCAGATTTTTCATCGTCCTGTAGTATTTTAGAAGTTCCTTTACTTCCTGTGGTGAGGTTCCTGAACCTATAGCTATTCTTCTTATCCTCGAAGAGTCTATGATGGAGGGATTTGTTATCTCCTCTTCAGTCATGGAATCCATTATGTACTTGAACTTCTGCATTTTTTCCTGAGTTGTTTCCATCATGTCATCATCTATTTTAACTCCCAGTCCTCCAAAGGGCAGCATTTCGAGAATCTTTGTGATAGGACCCATCTTCTTCATTGCCTCAATCTGCTTGTAAACATCCTTCAGTGTGAAAGTGCCTTTAAGAAAAGCCTCAGGATCAAGCTCCTCTTCTGAGACAACTCTCTCAACTTTTTCAAGAAGGGCTTTAATATCTCCCATTCCAAGAAGTCTGGAGACAAATCCTGCAGGATCAAATCTTTCAAAATCCTCAACCTTCTCTCCACTTCCTATGAAGGCAATTGGGATTCCTATCTCCCTTGCAGCCGATAAAGCCCCACCACCTTTTGCCGTCCCATCAAACTTTGTTATCACTATTCCATCGATTCCTATAGCCTCATGAAATCTCTTTGCCTGGGTACTTGCAAGCTGCCCGATTGCAGCATCGAGAACAAGTAGCTTGTAGTCTGGGCTGGATACCCTGCTGATCTGAATCATCTCCTCAATGAGTTCCTCTTCAAGAGCGTGTCTTCCTGCAGTGTCGATTATTACCATATCGTAGTCTTTAAGGGCATCAAGACCCTTTTTCGCAATTTTTACTGCATCCTTCTCATCCTTTTCTCCATAGAATCCGATCCCATAGGCATCAGCAAGCTGTTTTAGTTGGTCATAGGCAGCAGGACGCCAGGTGTCAGCAGCTACCACTGCTGTTTTCAAACCTCTGTCTTTAAAGTACTTTGCCATTTTTGTCGTTGTCGTAGTTTTTCCACTGCCCTGCAATCCAACGAGCACGATTCTTGACTTTTTGAGTGGAATCTCAAGTCCTTCTCCGATTCCACCCATTAGCTCTTCATATACAATCCTTATTATGTGCTCTCTTACATTGAAAGTGGGAAGAACATCCTCTGCAAGAGCTCTCTTCTTTATTGCATCGGTTATCTGCTTTACCTGTCTGACATTCACATCCGCCCTCAGAAGAGCCCTCTGAATGTCTCTTACAATCTCTTCTACAAGGTATTTGTCAACAGATGAAGAGGTCGTAATCTTTCTCACAACCTCTCTGAGTCCCTCAAGTGCCATTATAGAGAGTGAAGAAGAGGAGATTATTAAACTTTCCCAAGTTTTTCAGATGATGGCAGAAAGGGCAACGATAATGGAGGATATAAAAAAATAAAGTTCCCTTTTTCCGGGTCTCCTGAAATGCTCCTCAGGAATCGAGACTCCACCTCTGAGGTATATTGCCTCTGAGAGATTTACAGCTCTTAGCATAAGAACTGAAAGGAAAGCCCTCACGATTTTTCTGTAGTATTCTATCCTTTTCATTCTCTGAATCGAGTAGAGGTCGATTATATTTGCGATATCTTCAGAATAGAGGTTCAAGAGTCTGAAGGATATAATAACCATGAGTGAAACCTTTTCAGGCAGTCTGAAATACCTGAAAGTTGCCAGAACTTTTTTGTGTGGAAGGTTAAGTAAAATCGAGCTCATTGATACTAGTGAAAGAATGAAGAGGGCATTTTTTATGGCACTTTCAGTACTGGATGTGAGTATCAGTGTTGAAATCGAGAAGAAAGCTATGAATGGTATAGAAGCAGCAATACCGCTCAGAATTTTTCTGGATACGCTAAGGGAGTAGATTGAAGATAGAAAGATTACAGTAATTGATGTAAAAAAGCTAAAAGAGGAAATGTTGAGGAATATAATAGATATTATGATGAAAAACAGGACAAATCTGCCATCGACAACATCGTTTCCTGATGACATGAAGTCTGAAGTACTTCTCAAAATCCCCTTCAGGATTCTGTCCCTTCTTCTCGCCCTCATTTATTTCGCCCTTCTACCTTTACAAGCTTCTTTTTTCGAATCTCATAGATGCTGTCTGAAAGCTCTGCCAGCTTCATATCATGGGTGGCGATGATTGCTGTTTTTCCGAATCGTCTAATCCATTCAAGAAGTCTGAATCTGAAGGACTCCTCCTGTCCAACTGCTGGCTCATCAAGAAGCAGTACATCCCCATCAAAAGATTTTATTACGGATAAAAGCTTGGATTCTCCCACACTGAGTGAGTGCGGGTGTCTGCTCAACAATTCCTTTACCTGATTTATCAGCTCTGGATGTTTGAGAAATTGCAGTTCATCTCTTACAGTCCTTTCGACAAAGCTGTAGTTCGGATACTGGAGGCTCAGTGACACTTTCCCATTAACCTCAGCTTTTCCTTCTGCTTCAAGTATGCCTGAAATTATTTTGAGAAGGGTTGTTTTACCGCTCCCGTTGTCTCCTGTTATTGAGACAATCTCTCCCTTTGCAACGCTGAGGTTCACATCCTCAAGAAGGGGTTCTATGGACTCTGGATAGGAGAAGGAAACATCAGTCAGGCTGACAATTTCCTCTCCAAAATCAGCCTGTGGAATTTTTGGAGGATATTCGTGGCTTTTTCCTATGGATATAACTCTGTCAAAAAACTTCTCAAAATACTTTCTCTTATCTGAAAAGATAACTGTCCTCTCATCCTCCAGTATAATTTTGAGTATTTTTTCTGCTCTCTCAGGATAGAGGTGGGATAAAGCCTCATCAAAGCCCATACATTCCCTACTGGAGAGTATTGCTGTCAGTATCACGACAAGCTGTTTCTCTCCATCGGATAGCTGATGGGTTCTTTTTTCCAGTAAATGTTTCAATTTGAGCTTTGAAATTAATTTTTCATCGATTGAACCAACCTCATCCATCACTGTATCAAACACAATTTGCTCTTCTGGGCACTGAAAGGCACAGTAAAAGTGGTCTCTGAAGTTCAATGGGTTTTTCTCACCCGAGACCCTCACTTCTCCCTTCAGTTCACCCCTGTAAAATACTGGAATCAATCCAGTGAGAATTCTGAAAGCAGTTGTTTTCCCCGAACCAACACCTCCTCTGAGCAAAATCTTCTCTCCCTGTTCGACAGTAAAGCTTGCTTTAAGTATCTCTCGCCCGGAAAAAGAAAATGAAACATCTTTGAACTCGATCCTTCCACAGTCGGACGTCATCATTCTATTCTAATTCCCTTCTCTTCTATAAGTTCTCTAAGGTATCTGTAGGCTCCTATCGCAAGAATGTGGTCAATGAAAAAGTCCTGGGGCATATATATTATCGTTGTTGCAACAAGAACCGCAAGCATCGGAGTTAAATCACCAAGAAAGGAACTTGCTCCCACTGCAAACTTCATTGCCGAGGAATGTGCGGTGGCATAGATGTAAAACACTAAAAAACCTCCAGCGTATACAGGCAAGAATGATATAATGCTCCCAAGCCACACAAAGAGATACCCTTTTCTGCTATTGTCCCAGAATATTCTTCTGAAATACCCTGAAAGAAAGGCTGCTATGGGAAAAGTCAAAAGATAACCTGCTGTTGGACCAAAAAAAATGCCTATGCCTCCTGTGAAACCACTTGCCAGATTTATACCGATGGCAATGAGAACTAAATAAACTACCTGCGACATAAATCCCCAGTAAGGACCGAGCAAAAAACCAGAGAGCACCACTCCGAGGTTCTGCATAGTATAGGGGATAAAACCAATTTTAAAACTCATCTGGGCAGTTATGCCTGTGAATATTGCCATTGCTGAACAAAGAACTGGCATGAGCACTTTTTTACTTTCGTCAACCATATTATTGGAGGGTGACAGTTTGCTTTTAAGTTTTTCTTAATTAGCCAAAGATTAATCTTCAAACCTTACCTGTTTCAGCTTCCCTATTAACTCATATATGTCAAATCCTAAGTGAAAAACCTCGGAATCTATTTTATATCCTTTTTCTGTCCTTTTGAGCTGTTTAATCTCAAAAAATCTCCAATCCTGTCTTGGAAGCTTCAGTCCAATAACAGCATCTGCTCCGAAAAGATTGGAAAACATTGCTAAGTCTTTTATCTGCTGTTCATCAATGTACAGTGGGAGTTTTGCCCTCATCTTAACCTCTATCGCTAAGTATTTCTTCCCATTTCCTGCTATTATATCTGGCATTGGGTAGTTTGTGCTTCCACCGCTTGCGGGACTTCTTATTGCAGCAAATCCATTCTCCCACAGCTTATGAATGAGTTCTCTTTCAAACCTTGTCCCTTTTTTCTTCACAGAGTTCCACCAATCATCCATGAGATTTAAATTATTTAAGTTTCTCCAAATGGCTTTGCCAGTAACTCTCAAGGAAAAAAACTTTTTAGCTGCGAATCCAACTTTTTTTATGGAAATAAGTCGTATAAAATTGAATCTTCCGATTAAATCTCCTGAATTCTCCAATGTTTATGTTATATGTGATGGGGGAGAGGTTTATGTGATTGACGGGGGTTTTATATCGGAAAAACATGCCATCGAAATCACCGAAAAGCTTGAGAGTTTTGGTCTTTCACTCAGCAGCTCCAGATTTCTCATCACCCATCATCACATCGATCATGTTGGCATTGTAATCTGGAAAAAGGTGAATGCATTCATGCATCCCCTTGAAATTCCATTTCTAAAGCTCTATACTGACCCATCGTATTTTGCCCGACCATATCTTGAATGGTCGAGGAAGTATGGAATAGACATGGAGCTTCTCAAACCTCTTATCTCCTTCTTCAAAACCTCGAGAAGAGCGGAGACATCGTACAGCACAGGTGTGCGGATTGAAACAAAGGGGAACATCAGCCCTCTTGAGGATGGGGAAGTTTTATCATATCTCAGGGTTATTCACACTCCCGGACACTGTCCGGGACATTTATCCTTTTATATCCCATCTGAAAAGGTGATATTCTCTGGTGATCTCATTTTGAGCGTTACTACAACCCATGTAGGATACTACCCTGGATACAGTCCCGATCCTGTAGGAGATCATGTTAAAAGCCTCAGAAAATTACTTGAACTTGAAATCGATGTGGTATATCCTGCACATGAAGATATAATAAAAAATCCTGGGAAAAGAATAAGCGAGCTCATACATCATTATGAGGAGAGAGAGGAGGAAGTTTATTCGGCAGTTGAAGGGGATAGCAGGGTTCTTGATGTGGCAAGAAAAGTAAACTGGAGTACTGGAAGTTTTGACACCATTGATGGGTGGGGTAAGGTGCTGGCATTTAGTGAAACCCTAGCCTTTCTTAAAAGGCTTGTTAATGAGGGCAGGTTAAGGGAAAAGGAAATTGATGGTGTGATACACTACACAAATTTCTGATTTGCCCTTGTTTACTTGGATTCATATTAGCAGTCATGATTGAGCCATGAATGAGTTTTCAGCTTACTTTCCCCTAATCTCTTCTGATGTGAGATAACAGTCGGGATCGTCACCCCAGAGGTCTCCAGCTCTCAGCGCCCTCACCCTGAATCCTCCACAGATATCGTTGTATATACATTTACTGCATTTTTCTCCCCTCAGATATGCTCTTTTGTTTCTGAGCTTTATCAACAGTTCATCCTTGGGATTCAACCAGATTTCACTGAATTTCTCATCCCTTATGTTTCCGCATGTATGGTCCCACCAGAACTGGTTGGGATGGACATTCCCCTCAAAATCGATGCTTGCAAGTCTTTCACCGCTTCCATCTCCACCTCTGAATCTGACAAACTCCAGAACTTTTTCAGCATCCTCATAGAGGTCTCTCGTTTTGAGGTAAGCATATATTCCATCAGCAGGATTGTCTACTGTCAGTAACTCAGTTTTGTAATCATCTGAAAGTCTGATTGATGCATCAATAAGGAAATCAATCAACTTTCTCCTCTCCCCTATGCTTATATCATCACTGAAATCTGCCCTTCCTGATGGTACGAGATGGTACAGACAGAACCTGGGAATTTCCTCTTCTGCAATGAGCTGAATCACATCTGGAACCTCACCAACATTGTATTTCGTTACGGTAAATCTGATACCTGTCATAATCCCTGCATCTCTTGCATTCAGCAAACCCTGAAATGCCCTTTCAAAAGCACCTCTGACCCCCCTGAACCTGTCGTTGGTTTTTGGAAGCCCGTCGATACTTACTCCCACATAAATAAACCCGGATTCTCTGAGTTTATCTGCGACTTCCTCTGTGATAAGGGTTCCGTTAGTTGAGAGTGAGCACTTCAAACCCTTTTTTGTGGCATAGGATGCAAGTTCGAAAATATCCTCTCTTAAAAGAGGCTCACCACCACTGAAAAGCAAAACTGGAATTTTAAGTGAAGCAAGGTCATCTATGAGCCTCTTGACTTCCTCTGTGCTGAGCCCAGCTTCACCTTTGCCAGCATCAGCATAACAGTGAATGCATCTGAGGTTGCATTTTCCTGTTAGATTCAGGACTGTAACCGGTGATAAGCTTTTTCTCAGTTCTTTTAGTTTTTTGGGAAGGTAGCTTCTATCTCCATTATATGTAATTTTTTCCGAGACTGTTGCTTCTCCCGTAAGCATTTTTGTCAGACTTATCATCAATTTAGTGCCTAAGGTCGGATTATTTTAACCTTCCGTGTAGATTGAAATCGATTCTTTGAACATGAAATCTTCTCCTGATGGATTTTTACCACCACTTGGTTCACCACCACACAGATTTAAGGAATTTAATCGCACTATCAAGTTTCAATCCTCAAATTCTCCAATGAAATTAATTAAACAAGAAATTTTTTAAATGATTGATATATCCTAAATTGATTTATGAGGACAGAAGTTCTGTTGATTTTATTGCTTCTTTCAATAGCGTTGTCAGGATGCGCACAGGAGGAACCATCAGAAAAAACCACACAATCTCCTACATCTCAGGTTAAGGTTGAAGACATCCCGGTTTATAGCGGTTCAGAGGTTTATTCTGCTCAGTCTTTCTTTTACCAGATGATGGAAATTCCGCTTGAGGGACTGAGCGTTCATGTTTACTATCTGAAGGAAGGCAGTGTGAAGGATATCCTTGAATGGTACAAGGGAAAGCTAAGTGACTATGAAATGGTTCAGGAGATCAAGCTCTCCTCTGTAACAACTCCTCAGGGTTCTATGGAATGGGGAGGGATTATTTTCAGGAAAGGCGATAGAGGGGTTGGTATATGGGCAATTAGTGGAAAATCTATTGAAAGTGGTAAAGGGGTCATGTATTATATTGTAACAGGTCCCTGGGATAAGCTTATGGGGGAGGAGGTAGCTACTACAACCTCAAAACTTCCGGCATCCGATCAGGTGGCGGGAGATGAACCCCTGAAAAGGTATCCCGGTTCTGTGATGCAGGAGTACTCCTTTGAAGAAGGTTTCCCTTCCTACTACTCCATAGTTTATGGAACTAGAGATGATGCTTTTGCAGTTGAAAACTGGTACAGAAATGAGCTTCAGTCAGGTGGATGGATACTGAAGGAGGCTGATAAGAGTGCGGAAGAGATTTACATGGTACTTAGTAAAGACTCTGATGAGGTTGAGGTTACGATTATTCCCCCTTCACAGGATACTGGATACACAGAGATATATGTTTACTACTCCAGCAGCAGACTCCCGTCCTCGGATCAAGCCTCTGGAGAAGAACCCATTAAAAGATATTCTACCTCTGTTATGCTGAGCTACTCTTCTATAACCTATGGAGGAGGAAAGACCATCTACATCACCTATGGCACTACAGATGATGTAAACACGGTCCTCAACTGGTACAGGACTTTCCTGTCCAAAGATTGGCAGATTGTTGCTGAGCAAACCTATGCTGAAACAAAAACAATTACTGCAATAAAGAGTGATGGAAATACAGTAGTTACTGTAACCATCTCTGCAGAGGATGGATATACTGAAATAGAGGTTCAGTTCCAGCAGACAACAGGGTAAAATATAACTCTAAAATATACTTCTAAACCTCTAATTTAATTTTTTAGTATATCTTGCCTCCATTCTATCTCATCAATCCATCCCAAACAGAAGAACAGGTACAAGGGGTGACACAAAAGTTTCTACAATTGCAGCGATAAATAGCAAGGGAACGACTATTTTTACGAATTTTTTCAGTGAGTACCTGATTGCTTTTATCAGATCAATATCTCTCTCATTTTTCACTACATATCTGTAAAAGAGGTTTCCAAGCCACAGCCCGTAAGCAGAACCAAGGATTATCCCGGGAATCTCGAGGATTCCGTGGGGAATAAGAGTTGCTATGACTTTTTCTATCCCGATTTCACCACCTTTGGAGAATACGAAAATACCTATTATGTATCCATTGAGGGCAACAAAAATCACCGGAAATATTCCGAAGAAGAATCCGGCAAGAATCGAAATAAGGGTTTTTGAGGTGTTGTTCAGGAATATCACCATCAGCACTTCCAACGGGTTACTGAAATCTATGAACTTAAAACCCTCAAAGAGCCTATCGACAAACTCATCTGCTCGCTCGGGATAGACTGAGCCTGATATGTAGCCAAAAATAGCTGTTAAGATGAAAATCATGAAGAGTATTGCAGAGTATTTCAGTATAGGGACTTTTTCAGAGATACTCATTGCAACTCCTCTGTGATGGCTGTAATTAAAACTATCGCACTTGAGATAACCATAACCAGAGTATCGTGTTTCTGAGATTACAGAGTTTGTAAGAAAAATTTAAATCCTATTTCTCCAATTCTGAGTAAATGCCGGAAGATGTTAGAAGAGCAATATTCACAACCGTTTCTTTGCTCCTCGGAACAATTATTCTCGGAACTGTGGGTTTCACATTAATTGAAGGATGGCCCATTTTTGACTCCTTTTACATGACTGTCATCACCATAACGACAACAGGTTACAGGGAGATCTATGAGCTATCAACCTACGGGAGAATTCTGGCGGTAATATTGATGTTTTTTGGTATAGGTGTCTTCTTTTATGGGATCAACCTTATTGTGCCTGTACTTGTTCAGAGGAGAATTGAGAGGTGGAGAAAGGTGCTCGAAAACATTTCGGATCATTACATAGTTTGTGGATATGGTGTTATGGGGAAGGAAATCGTTTATGAACTTTCCAGAATGGCTGGTAGGGATAAAATTGTAATTATTGATGAGAGTATAGAGAAGATTAACCTTGCAAGAGAAGACGGGTACATTTCATTTCAGGGAAATACGATTGAGGAGAAGACTCTTGAAAGAGCGAGGATAAGACATGCGAAAGCTCTGATTGCATGCATGGCAGACTCATCAAATGCGTTCACCATAATGACTGCGAAGGAGCTAAATCCGAATATATATACAATGGCTATTGCGAGGAGCCCATCCGGGATAAAGAATACAAGGAGAGCAGGTGCAGATCTTGTTCTTTCTCCCTACTCTGACACAGCTAAGAAAGCTGCGCTAATTCTCAGGAGAGAATCTGCCGCAGAGTTCTTTGAAGTCATAAGCAAGATTGGAGAAAATATGATGCTCGAGAAAGTTCAGCTTCTTAATAAAAAGCTTGACGGAAAGGCTATAAAGGAGATAGAACTCAGAAGCAAAACTGGAACCAACATTGTGGCAATCGAGAGAAAAGGGGAGATTCTCATTCCAGAGGCGAACCTCAAACTTGAGTACGGGGACAATCTGTATCTAATAGGTAATGAAAAACAGTTGCAGAAAGCATCAGAGTATCTCGGAGTTTCGAATTAGAAATAACTTAAATTCTCAGTATTTCTTTTAGCTCAGTCAGTTTTCGAATATGCCCATTTTTCCCATCTCTGTCGATAAGCAATGCCCTTATTCCTGCTTTTCTCGGAACCTCAAAATCAAAGTAGGGATGGTCACCAATATGAAGAACTTTTTCCGGCTTAGCTCCAGCTTCATTACAAATCTTGAGGTATATTCCGGGCTCGCGCCTTATATCACCAAAATCACTCGGACAGGAAAAGGTTTTCCAGAAAAATTTTTTGATCTGTCTAAGCTCGAACTCCATGATCTCTCTGACAGCGTTTGTGACAGCAATTAATTTTGTTCTCCCCTTCAGCTCCTCCAGAACTTCAATCGCATCCGGATATATCCTCAAGCCATCCTTAAATTCCTTCAATGCATCCGGGAGGTTTATATCTAAGTTGAACCTCTTAAACCAGTAATCGGGGATGTACCACCTCATATCCCTGTCTCCAACCTCATCATAACTTCTTTTGATTATCTCAATTGATTCATTGATGCTGAGTCCGTGCTTTTTTGAATAGTAGAAAGGTATGTGTTTATTCCAGAATTCATCCATGAATCTTCCGTCTACAAGGGTTCCATCAACATCGAAGGATATTACTTCCACTTCTTCAATCCTCATCCTCTCAATTTTAGAGATTCAGAGAGATTTTAATTCTTTTCCTTCCAATCGTTTGAAAACAATTTTAAGTTTAACATAGTTAAGAGAAAAAAATTTATAAGAAAATAATTTATTCTTATTCTACCCTTAAAGGAGTTTAGGATTATGGAAATTTTCAAAAAAATTATTGATATCAAAAGAATTCTTGAACCAGGAAATGCTGTTGAAAAGGTTAGCAATCACCATTCTGAGTTTGATGATGTGGGGTTGAAAAAAGAACCAGCTTTATCGGAAATTAAGAAGCTGATCAAAAGACTCGATTCTGATGATAAATATGAAGTCTGGGAAATCTTGGAAATACTCACTGAAGCTAAGAGTCATGCCGATTTTATAGTTAGGGCATTCAAAAAGGGGAAGAAAAGGAGGAAGGTAAATTTAGCTTATGTTCTTGGTAGGATTGGTGACGAAAAGGCGATTGAAACACTTATCGATTCCTTGAGCAGTAAGGACTGGGAGATAAGATGGGCATGTGCAATAGCTCTTGGTGAAGTGAAGGGAGTGGATGAAGACAGACGAGAAACGATTGCAGTTAAGCTTGCCGAGTTACTCAAAGATGAATCATGGGATGTAAGGAGGGCAGCGGCAACCTCCCTTGGTAAGTTGAAGTGCAGAGCTGCAGTTAAACCTCTCTTAGAGGCTTTAAAGTCTGAGAGAATGGTTCGCTTCGAAACTGCAAAATCTCTCGCAGAAATTGGTTGCGATTCAGAGGATATTATCCCTCTCCTCGAACATCCCGATATTGATGTGAGGTGCAAGGCAATTGAAATTCTCGGAGAGATTGGTGATAAAAAGGCTGCAGAACACCTAATCAGGTTTCTGGAAGCAGACGATGCAGGACTCAGAAGAACTGCAGCTGCGGCAATTGAGAAACTGGGTGAGTGGCAGGAGCTTGTCGATTATCTTGAAACCTCCTCAAACAGGAAGGGGAGGTATTATGTTTTAAGAGCTCTTAGGGGTTTTATCAATATTCCAAGAGTTTATGAGGCAATTCTGAATGCTCTAAGGGATGAAGATGAGGAGGTAAGGTATGCGGCTCTTCTAATCCTCGCAGAGATTGGAGATATAAGGGCTGTGAAGGGTATTGTAAAGGCACTTGGTGATGAAAGTGATGCTGTGAAAAGAGCAGCATTCACGATACTTCTTCGTATCGGAGAGGAGTGTATACCTTATATAGAAGAGGAAATAAAGAAAGCAGAAGGAGAATACCTGGAAATTCTTGAAACTCTTCTTGAAAAAATAAGGGAAGAGAGTAGGGGATTTTCGATCTGGTAATTGGTTCAGGAGTTCAGAAGTGGGAGTTTGGAAGTTAGTGAGAATATTTGAAAGCCAGTAGAAAAGCCGTCGGCGGGATTTGAACCCGCGACCTGGTGATTACGAGTCACCCGCTCTGGCCAGCTGAGCTACGACGGCTGATTTTTTGGTAAATCCAGTAAGACTGTTGGAGCAGGATTAATTAATTTTTCTTTCCGTTGAGAATCTTTGAGGAGATAGATGGGACTGACCATTAGACTGGATGTTAAATCAAATATTCCAATAAACAGCATGCGGGGGGAGGGATTTGAACCCTCGGACCCCTACGGGACTAGACCCTGAATCTAGCGCCTTTTCCTGACTCGGCAACCCCCGCTAAGGACAGGGAGCTTACTGGATACTCAGATGCTTAATCAACCTGAATTTTTCTGTTTATGAACTTTATGGTATCTCCCTAATGTTTTCCATATTTTTTACCTCTATAGTAAATGTGAAACAGATTTGGGAATTATTCGACAGCTTTTATTACTGATAGGATGGCAAAAATGATTAGGATCAGCAGTTGTAATGTCTTCTGTATCTTTTCACACCCTCTATATTGAGTAGCTTCTCATCATCTATTCTGACTATGAAATGATAGTCATAAAACACTTCATGAACCTCATCACAAACCTGTCTGAGCTTTTTCAGTACCTCATCTTTTTTCAGTGGGTTAACCCAGACTTCATAGTACATGGCTGGAAAAATAGAACCAAATTTAAATAATTTACTGTCTTTATACGGATTTTTATATGGGCTTATGGGCTGTACGCTTCTGATTTTTAGGCTTTTACAGCTTTATATTGGAATATTATTTTAGTATTCGGCTTAGAAAACTTTGTTTTTCATCTGTCAAAGGATAATTTTTCGGAAATCATTTCTGCATACCCCATTCCCTCATACTCTCAAAAAATTTATTTTGTCGGGGGATCACACTATTGTTCAGTGGAAGGAATTTCAGAGTTCTTCACTTCGAAAAATGGGGAGATAATTTTCATTACACCTTATTTACAGGAAGAAAGGGAGAATCTCATAAAGATGTATGAAACCTTCAGCGTGGAGAAGAGGTGTTGCGGGCTTCCACCAATCAGGAGGTCTCTTATTGAAAGCTGGATTGATGAACTTGCATCAAAGGGTTATGGATTTATCGCAAAGCATGGTGAAAGGGTTATAGGGCATCTTGCAGCAGTTCCAGAGGAGGAAGAAGCAGAATTTGTTATATTTATCCACCAGGATTACGAGGGAAAATGGATTGGAGGAGAGATGATAAGAGTTGCAGAGAAATTTTTGAGGGGCAGAGGGATTAGAAAGATTAAAGCGATGACAGAGAGAACAAACAGAAGTGCAATCAATCTCTATCTGTGGCTTGGGTTTGAGGTAGAGGGGAGTGATGGTAACTACACTTATCTCGCCAAAGTCCTGTAATAGGTTTTAAATTTAAAATAAAGGCATTATAAGGTGTTTATCGGCCTGTATCTCGCTGAAATTTAGTCTGATTATTGAGGATTGTGAATGTGGTGAAACTTCTAAGGATGTGATGTAACTTCTGAAGGTTACTGCAAATTTTTTCCGATAACCTCCCCACATCAAAAATTTATAAAATAATGGCAAGTTTTAAAAATGTTTGAGAGCTTATAAGGATATGGTAAAAATTTTGATGTATGGTTTAACCACCTGCCCCCACTGTAAAAGAACGAGAGATTTTCTTGAGAGTGTCGGAGCAGATTTTGAGATCATCTGGCTTGATAAGCTCGGAGAAGATGAGAAAAAAAAGGCTATAGAAGAGGTTCGTAAAATTTCAGGCAGTTACTCGGTCCCACTAGTTGTTATGGGAGATAAATGGGTTCTTGGGTACAGTAAAGATAAACTTCAGGAACTTCTGGAAAAAGGGTGAAAAAGTGGATGTTGGGAGTTATCTCGGGATTTTTGAAAGGATAGCTGAGAAAAAGGGCTGGAGAACCAATCCAGATAAAGAGCTTCTCCAAGAATTTGCCGAGGGTTTACTCCACAATAAAGAAAGGTACGGGATCGCAATCTGTCCCTGCAGAATTGCTACAGGGGACAGAGAAATTGACAGACAAATTATCTGCCCGTGTGTGTATGCGGAAGAGGATATTGAGGAGTACGGAAGGTGTTACTGTGGACTTTATGTCAGCAAAGAGTATATTGAGGATAAAATTCCAGATAGACCTATACCTGACAGACATTTTGAGAATTACTTCAAATAACCTCTCATTTTGAATTCTTAGTTTGATCCCACTTCTGATAGCAATCACTCCAATCCTAAGATTTAAGTACAGTTAGGTTAACCTAACAATTGTGAGGGAGGAAACTTATCTTAGGATAGCCTACATGGCACTTGAAGAAGGTAGGGATATCATAGGACCCTCCTTTGTAGCTAAGGAACTCGGTATTTCCAGACCAGCGGCTCAGGAAGCACTTTTAAAGCTTGCTGAGAAAGATTATGGGGATTATATTGCAGGAAAAGGCTTTAAATTGAATGTTAGAGGTGTTGAGAAGGGTAAAGAAGTTACCTGTAAACACAGACTCATTGAGTGCCTCTTCGAGGAAATCGGTCTGGAGGCAGAGGAGGCATGCAGAGAGGCGACGAGAATCGAGGGTTTTGTTAGCAGAAAAGCCTTTGAAAAGTTGAGAGAAAGCTTTTATCACAGAGATCACTGCCCTTGTGGTAAGGAGATAAGATTATGAGGGTGAGTCTAATCCTTTTAAGCGTTTCTGTAATTCTGTTTCTGATTGTACCTGCTGAAAGTCTGGATACGATTTCAGTTGTAACAACTAATCCTGATTTTATTTCGATTATAAAAGAGATTGGAGGTGATGCAGTTACTGTTGAGTCCATAATCCCACCCGGTTCAGATCCCCATTCCTTTTCAATTTCCAGAAAGGATATCGAAATTCTTGAGTCTGCGGATCTGGTGGTGCTTACTAACTCGGAAGACTTCAGTTTTGAGAGGAAAATAAAGGATGAGTATGTGAATACGCTGGATATTGATGACTACAGATTAGAGGGGGCTGAGTTTGATGACTTTCCTGAATTCTCCAACAATCCCCACGGGTACTGGTTGAAGATTAATAACTCGATTGCAATAGCAAGAGCGGTAGCGGAAAAGTTGAGCAGGATTTCACCGGAAAAAGAAGGCTATTTTTCAACCAATTTACTTCTTTTTGAAAATAAAATGCGTGAAGTTGACAGATTTTTGAAAGAATCCAAGATGGAAAGCAAGTGTCTGGCTGTTATACCTGGGGTTGCATACATAATTCAGAATGCTGGTCTTGAAACTGGAGCGATACTCCTCGAGGAAGGACTAGGATTCACAGGAGATTATGTTGAAATTGAAAGAAAACTATCGGACTCTGAGATGAATTGTATTGTTGTTCCTGAATCCATGAAAAATTCAAAACCGGGAGAGATTGCTGAACAGCTATCAAAAGATACGGGAAAACCAGTTATTTATGTCAGATTTGTGGCAGGAGGTGAAAGTCTGTTCTCACTCCATCTCTACAACCTCATGCAGTTTGTTAAAGCTTTCCAGCAATGTTCAGAAAACCAGGAGGAGGACAACTCGCTCATCCTGTTGCTTGTGTTCCTGCTGATGCTTGAGTCAGTAGTGATTGCGTGGCTATGGAGGAGATAGTGTGGTCAAGGAAGAAGGAATAATTGCTGAAAACCTCTTTTTCAGGTACTCAAACTTTCCTGTTTTGAGTAACATCTCCTTCGAAATTAAAAAGGGGGAGTTTGTAGCGATTACAGGGCCAAATGGTTCAGGTAAGACAACACTTTTGAAGCTAATTCTTGGGATTTTACAGCCTGAAAGCGGGAAAATAACGATCTATGGACATGACTCATCCGAAAGGGAGCAGATTCAGGCTATCACAGGTTTCATGCCCCAAAGGGAACACATCTCTTCGGGCTTTCCCATCCTCGTCAGAGATGTGATGATGATGGGAATTTCTGCCAGAAAAAGGCTGAAAAAACTCTCAGAAGAAGATGAAGAAATTGCAATAAAAGCCCTCGAGGCAGTGGGGATGAATGAAGAGTTTTTGAACAGAAAGTTTGATAGGCTCAGTGGTGGACAGAAGCAGAGGGTTCTTTTCGCAAGAGCTATAGCGGTTGAACCTGAGATACTTCTGCTGGATGAACCCTTCAATGGTGTGGATATTCCCAGCCAGAACAGGATGCTCGATACTGTTATGGAATTAAGAAGGAAAGGGAAAACTGTGATAATAGTTGTTCACAACATCAACCCACTCCTTCACCATATTGACAAACTGATGCTTCTCAGGAACAGACTGATTGCCTGTGGTAGAATCGAAGAGGTTTTGACCGAGCAAAATCTGAGAAAAGCATATGGAGCGTCCATACCCATAATTTACTGTGAGGAAGGCTTTGGACATCCTGTTTATGGAGATACACACTGAGTGAGGTGGTGTAATTGGAGCTTTTACCTCTTCAACCATACATCATCAGAGCTCTACTGGGGGTTTTTCTGATCTCACTGAATGCCTCAATTGCGGGATCATTTACTGTTTTTAGAAATGTATCTTTCCTTGTTGCAGGAGCAAGCCATTCAGCACTTGCTGGAGCGGCTCTTTTCATCCTTCTGGGAAGTATGGGGATGCCTGAGATAAACCCCATAGTGGGTGGATTGATCTTTGCTCTTATTGTGGCTATTTCAGCAGGTTATACACGAAAGGAGGATATCAATACAGTAATTGGAATATCGTTTGCTATGTCCATGAGTTTGGCTGTTCTTCTGATATCGATGATTAGAGAGTACAGTTCAAGGGTCTGGACCCTTCTCATAGGGGATATTTACCTTTTAACGCAGCACGACATCTACTTAATGGTGGGTGTAACAGCCTTTAACATAACACTTATTTTGATGTTTTACAGGGCTTTTCTCTTTATTTCTTTTGATTTTGAGGGTGCAGAGGCTTTTGGATTGAATGCAAGACTTTATAATTATGTCCTACTTTCAATTATAGCTCTCTCCTCGGTGATTTTACTGAAGGGAGTGGGAGCAATACTGGTTTTTGCAATGCTCGTAGCTCCTGCTGCAGCCTCAAACGAAGTTGCGAGGAATATAAGAGAAGTTTTCCTTTTTTCCTTTTTAATTGCTCTTTTAAGTGGTCTTGGAGGGATCGCTGTATCTTTCTTCGTCGATGTGTCTCCAGGAGCCTTTGCATCTCTGCTGGCAACTCTCACATATTTTTTCATCCTTTCATTGAGGAGGCTCTCAGGGAAGGTTCAAATTTAAACAAATTTTTTAAACAAGCCATTCAAATGCCCATCAATGAATAGGGTTCTTGTTGTAGATGCAGGTGGTAGAGGTAATGCAATTGCTCACGCTTTTTCTCGAAGTTCAGAGGTTAAGGAAGTTTATGTTGCTCCTGGCAATGGTGGTAGCGAGTTCTTTGAAAAGTGCAGGACTGCAGAGCTTAATGGCAGACAAATCCCCTCTATAAGAGCTATCGAGGACATTGTCACTTTTGCGAAAAAGACAGAAGTTGACCTTGTGTATATAGGACCTGAAGAACCTCTCAGCTTAGGACTGGTTGATAGACTTGAAGAGGAAGGAATAAGGGCCGTTGGTCCAGGAAAGGAAGAAACGATTCTGGAAGCAAGCAAATGCTGGGCTAAGGATTTTATGGCGAAAATTGGTGTTCCAATTCCAGAATACTGGAACTTTGACAATCCTGAGGAGGCAAAAGAGTTCATTGGAGATTATTACAGGGAGACGGGAAAAAACTTGGTTATCAAGGCTGATGGACTTGCTGCTGGAAAAGGGGTTTATGTATGTGATTCTGTCGAGGAGGCAATCAATGCTGTGGATGAGATAATGGTAAAGAAAAGGTTTGGTGATGCAGGAAACAGAATTTGCATTGAGGAAAGGCTTTATGGTGTTGAGGTGGCCTTCACTGCTCTGAGTGATGGTAGACATGCTGTTAAATTCGGACATGCCAAGGATTACAAGAGGGCATTCGACCCTGATGATATAGAGGGTATGAGGAATTTTTATATTGGGGTCACCAAGAAGTTTCTTACCTCAAAGGATGCTGAAAGATTGTTCAGAGAGGGAAAACTCCCCAATCCAAATACAGGTGGTATGGGGGCAATCTCTCCACATCCTTTCCTGAACGAGGAGCTTGAGGACAGGATAATGGAGATGGTAGTAAAACCAATAATCAAAAAGTTCAGAGAGGTTGAGGGGAGTGAGTTCAAAGGCGTGCTGTATCCTGTTATAATGCTTGTTGAGGAGGAGGGAGAATACATCCCGAAAGTTCTTGAGATAAATGTCAGGGATTGTGATCCTGGAGCGGAAGCAAAACTTCCAAGACTTGAAAGTGACATCTTCAGGCTTGGTGAAGCTGTGGTTGAGGGGAGACTCAAGGAAGAAGAAATAAAATTCTCTGATAAGTACTGTGTGGCGGTCTGTGCAGTCAGTGGTTTTCTGAAGGGGAGAGAGGGTTTGAAGCCAGGTTATCCGGGGGACCACTACACAAATCAGCCCATTGAGGGGCTGGATTCCAGCTCTATTGTGTATGCTAATGGAATATCAAAGACAAAGAATGGATTTCAGACCACTGGGGGCAGAGTATTGACAGTATCATCCCTCGGTGACACCTTAGAGGAGGCAAGAAAAGAGGCTTATGAAGTGCTAAGCAAAATTAGCTTTCCGGGGATGAGGTACAGGAAAACTATTGGGACAGATGTTCCTGATTGAATGTAAATAGGTAGATAAGCGCTCCTTTGGGTTGAAGAAGTGGTTCTGGAGAGGAAAGTATCTGTAGTTTAATACTGAATCCGGATTGTTCTATCATTCTCCACAGATCTGACACATTTACTGAAACGCTAAGTGAGACACTCAACTACTCCGGGAAACTTACATCACAGTTCAACTTGATAGGGAGAAACCCATGAAAAAGGGAGTGAAAATATACGGGCAGGGACTGGAAGAATATCCTAAAATTAGTATATTCCTGGGAAATCTTCTCACGGTTCTGTGGATCGGCTTAGGGACACTTGCCTGCTGGTTTCTGAATCCTTTTCTCGCTTATGCTTACCTCATCTCTGCTGTGGTGGTGGTTTTCGTAGTTCTGCGAAAGCTAATCTGTACAAATTGCTATTACTACGGAAAGTGGTGTCACATTGGTTAGGGGAAATTATCTGCTCTGTTATTCAAAAAGGGCAGTATTGAGGAGTTCGGCACAGGCACTTGTATAAAATTAGCATCTATATAGTGGAGCTATCAGTAGAAAAAAGACATGCACAAAATGTAAGATGAAATTGATCTGTCCGGGAAGTGCTGCAAAGTGAGAAAAACAGAACTCTGGTTGCTTACTATGGCTCCTATTGTGGGGGATTTATCTCTTTTATGAGAGAGATTTCAATCTGTCATGGGTCTGAGGAAATAGTTGAGGAGGTACCCAATCAAAAACTCTCTATGATTTCAGAAGAGATTTAAAATATGGTGTGTAGATTATGTAAGGGGATGTGAGTATGAGTAAAAATCAGAAAAACATGTTGATATTTGGAGACGCTCAGGATATGAAAGAACTCGATGACAATAGTGTTCATTTAGTCGTTACTTCCCCACCTTACTTTAATGCTCCCTTCGATTATCCTGATTTATTTGAGAGCTATGATGAATTTTTGGAGTTAATATCGAATGTGGCGAAGGAATTGAAAAGGGTTTTAGACAGGGGGAGAATTGCAGCATTTGTTGTTGATGATACACTGATCAAAGGGAAAAAATATCCTGTTGTTGCGGACATCACTAAAATCTTTATAGAGAAGGGATTCAAGTATAGGGAGAGAATAGTCTGGGTTAAACCCGAAGGTTACATCAGAATAAGCAGAAGAAGTGGGGTTCTATTACAGCATCCCTATCCAATGTATTACTACCCTGACAATCTTCAGGAATCCATACTGATATTTCAGAATGGGGATTTTGATTACAGGAAAATTCCAAAGGAACTTAAGGAAGAGTCGAAGATAGATATTCAGGAGTATCAGAGAGAGAAATGGTATCTGAGTGTGTGGCAGATTACTAATGTGTTGCCTATAAATAACAGGTTAGAAAAAGGCATAGCTGCATTTCCTGAGGATATTCCTTACAGGCTGATAAAGCTGTTTTCATATAAAGGAGAAACGGTTTTAGATCCTTTTATGGGTTCTGGAACCACGCTAAAAGTTGCTGTTGAGCTGGGAAGAAGAGCAGTGGGATATGAGATCGACATCGAACTTTTGGAAGTCGTGAAAAAGAAGTTAAAATTCGGTCAACGAACTTTGCTTGGAGACCCATCAGACTTTGAGATAATAATCAGGGATGATATTAAGCATTTGAGAACCCAGTTACAAGAGCGAGTGACTAAAAACAGCAGGGGGAAATAGAAATGGAGGTTTTTGCAGAAATAAAAGGGATAAAATACACACCTTTTTTATGTAGATCGTTGGATAAATATAATATTGCTCAAATTGATAAAGCATTGTCGGAAAGGGCCAGTTTTATTTTAGAAGTTAACAGGAGAAATGAGGTAGCAGTAAGTTGGTGGGTATCTCCCAAGAGAACAAGATCCTATCCCTATGCAAGGGTGTATGATACTTTAAATTTCGCTGGTAGAAAAGTTACAATAATTCCAGTTATAAAGGATGAGGGTAAGGATGGAGACAGAGATTTTCTTCAGTGGGATACAATCTCTTTAATGAGTTTGTTGGGGGTTTATGCAATCATAGCGTACTATGTTGATGCGGACAAAAACCCAAGATATGCTAATAAGATTACAAATCAAAGATTTGATATTGGCTATATAAGAGACGAAATTAAAAGACTTCTATCGTATCAGTCTGATGCACTGCACTGGAATTTGGAGCAGATAGACAAAATACCCAAAACAGCAGAATTAGCCCTTAATGCTTACAGAAGTATCTCTAAGAAACTGGAAGTTGAAATGCACTCTATGGAATCTGCGTGGAGGAGAATTGATGAACTTCGTAAAGGAAAGGAGAGATTTATGGAACTATCCAGGGAACTTGCTTATAAAGCTCAAATAAGGGAAAGTATGACAACACAACCCAAAGAATATTTGGCGGGTGTAAAAGCAATAATTACAATTAAGAATTACCTGGGTGGTTATTATTATTTTACTTGTGATGAAGTAGAAGTGCATCAGGATGAGTTGTATTTGATTGAAGGAAAACATACAAAAACAGGTGTTTTACCATCTGAGGGAGATATAAAAGATGGATTGATAAAGATGATATTATTCACGAACCTTGAAAATGTTCTGGCGGATGGACATAAATTTAAACCAATTCCCATTCTGAAATTAACGACAGATAATGAATTCAACACATCTTTGCTGAATAGTTCTAAAAAGCAATTTTTAGATCTGCTGAAGAAAGAAGCGGAGATTAATGGTTTTAGGATAAAAATAAACGATACATTTTTTGTATGAGGTAAAAATGAGTCTTAAATCTGAGGGTTATGGTGACAGTTGATACTTGATATTTTGCAGTCCTTGTATAAATGTTATTCTCGGCCTGTTCTTGCTTATTTAGAAGAATGTTAACCAGATAATGTAGAAGAAACCCTCGCTGTGGAAAAAAGAAGAAACAGATATAACCAGAATTAACTGCTTTTTATCACCACAGCACATTCAATTCCTTTTTTGCTGACGCTGACTCCGGAGGAATTTCTTCCATGAACCGATATCGTTTTTACGGCCGTCTTGAAAGCATAGCCATCATGGCTGAAAGTCAGAAGTTCCTCATCACCCTTAACAAACTCGGAAAACACAACTTCTCCATTTCTTTTTGTCAGCCTGATGTTTCTTACACCCTTAGCCCCTCTGTTGGTAAGTCTGTATTCATCCTTTTTCGTTCTCTTTCCGAATCCCTTGTCTGTGAGAGTCAAGAGGTAACCTTCTCCTGATGCTGTGGTTACCCAGCAGATTGAATCATTTTTCTGCAGTTTTATCGCCTTGACACCCTTGGCTGACCTACTGTAAACCGGAATATCTTCAACTCTGAACCTTGCTGTCAGCCCGAGTCTTGTTGAAATCAACACCTCTTCTCCATCACAGAGTCTTGCAAAGGCAATCCTTCCACCAGCGATAACTCCTGCTCTCTTTGCGTTCTCGAACTCTTCAAGTCTTGTCCTCTTTATATAGCCATCTGCCGTAAGAATAACCACTTTTCCTTTGAATTCCGGTACTGATATGACTGAAACAATCTTTTCCTCCTCGGAGAGACTGATGAAATTCTTGATATGCGTCCCCCTGCCAGTTCTGTCCTGCTTTGGCAGTTCATAGGCGTTTATCCAGTATGCTTTCCCCGCATTGGTAAAGAGAAGCAGCCTGTCGTGAGTGTTGCAAACTGATATCAGCTTTGGAACATCATTCTGTCTGAGCGAGACTCCTATTACTCCTACACCACCTCTTCTCTGAGTTCTGAAGGTGTTCATATCCATTCTTTTCATGTAACCTTCTGATGTTATGACCACAAGGTTATCCTCCCGTGTTATCAGTTCCTCATAGTTTATCTCTCCCCTCTCAATCACAATCTGGGTTCTTCTTTCATCTCCATACTTTTCTGCGATCTCAACAGTTTCCTTAATGAGTATCTCATCTATTCTCTCCCTGAGGGCGAGAATTTCTTTGAAGTCTTTTATTCTGGTTTCGAGCTCTTTATACTCATTGATAATGGATTCCATCTCAAGAGCTGTAAGCCTCTGCAACCTCATTTGGAGAATGGCGTTTGATTGCGCCTCTGAAAGGTTGAATTTTTCAATCAGACCTTTCTTTGCCTCTTCAGGAGATTTTGAAGATTTTATCAGTTCTATAACTTCATCTATATTCTGAAGGGCTATTTTTAATCCTTCAAGTATGTGGAATCTCTCTTCAGCCTTTTTCAAAAGGTACTCTGTTCTTCTCTTGATTACCTCTCTTCTGTGGCTGATGAACTCTTCCAGCATTCCCTTCAGATTGAAGATTTTTGGTACACCGTTTGCGATTGCAAGGTTGATGACACCAAAGGTTGTTTGAAGAGGAGTGTAAGCGTAGAGCTTTTTGATTACGGTGTTAAAATCACCTCTTCTAAGCTCAACAACAACCCTTATACCTTCTCTGTCTGATTCATCCCTTACTGCCTTCACTTCTTCAAGTTTCCCTTCTTTTACCAGCTCTGCAATTTTTTCAACGAGTTTTGCCTTGTTAACTTGGTAGGGAATCTCTTTTATCACTATAGCTTCATCTTCAACCTCTACCTTTCCCCTTAAGATGAGTTTTCCCTTTCCTGTGGAATAAACCTGTTCTATTCCTTCTTTTCCTACTATAACTCCTCCCGTGGGGAAGTCTGGACCCTTCACTATTTTCATCAGCTCTTCATTGCTTATCAGGGGATTTCTGACAACCTCAACAATAGCATCACATATTTCCTTCAGATTGTGAGGTGGGATGTTGGTTGCCATCCCAACAGCAATTCCACTTGAGCCATTTATAAGGAGGTTAGGAACTTTTGAGGGAAGTACTGACGGTTCTTTCAGAGTTGCATCGAAGTTGGGAACAAAATCCACGGTATCTTTCTCTATGTCCTCGAGCATCTCCTCAGCAATCTTTGTCAGTCTTGCTTCTGTGTATCTCATCGCAGCGGCGACATCTCCATCTATGGAGCCAAAATTCCCCTGTCCATCAACAAGAGTGTATCGCATGCTGAAGTCCTGAGCCATTCTGACAAGAGCATCGTAAACAGCAGAGTCACCATGGGGGTGGTATTTTCCAAGAACATCTCCTACAATCCTTGCACACTTCCTGTATGGGCGATTGCTCGTCAGACCCATTTCATGCATTGCGTAAAGTATCCTCCTCTGAACAGGCTTTAGACCATCTCTAACATCGGGAAGAGCTCTTCCTATAATAACACTCATTGCGTAATCGATGTAAGAGCTTTTTAGTTCCTCTCCAATCTCTCTGACAAGTTCCATTTAATCACCTCAGATGTCAAGGTTCCTGACCTTATCTGAGTTCTCTATTATGAACTGCCTTCTCGCCTCCACATCCTCACCCATAAGGGTTGAAAAGAGCTCTTCTGCCTGGAGAGCCTCCTCAACAGTAACCTGGAGGAGAATTCTGGTCTGTGGGTTCATTGTAGTCTCCCATAGCTGTTCAGGGTTCATTTCTCCCAGACCCTTGTATCTCTGAACCTCAGCATCACCTATTCTGTTCAGCAGATCTTCAAGTTCTCTGTCTGAGTAGGCATAGAAAACCTTGCTCTTCTTTTTAACCCTGTAGAGCGGTGGCTGAGCTATATAGAGGTATCCATTCTCTATCAACGGCTTCATGTGTCTGAAAAAGAAAGTCAGCAGGAGGGTTCTGATATGCGAGCCATCAACATCGGCATCGGTCATTATTATGATTCTTTTATATCTTGCCTTCGTAATATCGAAATCACTGCCTATCCCCGCTCCTATTGCCGATGCAATTGCCTTAATCTCCTCGTTTTTGAGAGCTTTGGAAATCCCGGCCTTCTCGACATTGATAATCTTACCTCTCAACGGAAGAATAGCCTGGAAGTTTCTATCTCTTGCCTGTTTGGCAGAACCTCCGGCAGATTCACCCTCTACTATGAACAGCTCCCTCTCTTCAGGGTTCTTGGAAGAGCAGTCTGCAAGTTTTCCGGGTAAAGTTATTGAGATGTCATTCTTTCTTTTTACAAGCTCTCTCGCCCTTTTTGCTGCCTGTCGAGCCATCAATGAGAGCATACATTTATCAATTATGATGTTTGCCTCGTTAGGATGCTCTTCAAGCCACCTCAGCACCTCCATGTAAACATTTGATTCAACCACTGTTTTCACTTCACTGTTCGTCAGCTTGGTTTTCGTCTGCCCCTCAAACTGCGGCTCTGTAAGTCTTACCGATATAATGGCAGTCAAACCTTCCCTAATATCCTGCCCTGTGAGATTTTTGAATTTTTTAACATTTTTCTTCCCATACTCGTTTATTGCTCTTGTTAAGCCAGCTCTGAAACCTGAAACATGCGTGCCCCCTTCAATTGTGTGGATGTTGTTTGCAAAGGCGAGTACATTTTCCACATCAGAATCGGTAAACTGGATTGCAACCTCAATTTGAATCCCGTTTCTGGTGTTCTCGAAATATACAACATCATGCAGCGTATTTTTGTTCCTGTTTACAAGCTTGATATACTCACTTATGCCCTTTTCAGAGTAGAAAACATCTTTTTTGCTACTTCTTTCATCGATCAGCTCGATTCTAACTCCTTTTGTCAGGAATGCAAGCTCTTTCAGTCTCTGAGATATTATATCGTATCTGAACTCGGTAACCTCAAAAATTGTATCATCTGGCTTGAACCTGATTTTTGTGCCCGTTTTGTCTGTTTCACCGAGAATTTCGACATCTGATTGAGGAACACCCTTTCTGTACTTCTGGTAGTGTATTTTTCTGTTCCTCTCAACCCATACCTCAAGCCATTCTGTCAGTGCATTCACAACGCTCAATCCTACTCCATGCAAACCTCCAGAAACCCTGTATGCTTTGTTGTCGAACTTTCCACCAGCATGCAGTTTTGTTAGGACGATTTCAAGAGCACTTTTTCCTGATTGATGAAGTTCAGTTGGAATTCCTCTTCCATCATCTTCGACAGTTGCAGAACCATCTTCATGCAGAATCACCCGGATGTTTTTGCAAAATCCAGCCAGTGATTCATCAATTGAGTTATCTATTACCTCCCATAAGAGGTGGTGAAGTCCTCTGATTCCTGTTCCGCCAACATACATTCCTGGGCGCTTTCTTACGGCATCAAGGTCTGATAGAACTGTGATATGCCTTGCAGAGTACTCACTCATGCCCCTGAATTCGTTAATTCCTCCAGCCATGGACATCACTCCATGAATATATTGCTTATTTTTATTTTTTTATCTAATTGACACAGGAAAATTTTAAAGGCAGAATGCAATGCTGAAAATGTGACTACTGAATATTCGAAAATTACAGTGATTTCGTTCATCCAATGCAAATTACAGTGACTTTTTTTCCTTTTATTATCCACAATATTTTTTTGGTGTAGAGGTAAATAAACTTTTCTATTATTCAAAATCGGATAAAGATGCGGAGGATAATTATTTTGAAAAATTAAACAAAACTTTAATTTTTTCCTCAGAATTTAATGATAATTTTTCAAAGTAAAATTATAAAACGATTTAATTTTTATTTTGAACTCTATTACAAGTCAATTATTTCAAAAAAGAAAATTATTTATTGTTTGGAAATCCCGTAAAGACTATGAATGAGGTGGCAGGAAAGAATATTAGAGAACTGGGTGGGGATGAGATTGAGAGGTTCTGGGTAAAAAGCTATGACGAGGGTGTTAGAGAAAGACTCGAGTATCCTGAAGTACCCCTTTACACGCTTCTTGAAGAATCTGCGAAAAAATATCCGGATTCAGTAGCTGCAGACTTCATTGGAAAATCTATCACCTACAGAGATATGAATGAGATGTCTGACAGGGTTGCAGCCTTCCTTTATGATAATGGTGTGAAGAAAGGTCGTGTTATCCTTGGCACTCCCAATACCCCCCATTATATTGCTGTATATTATGGTATTCTCAAAACAGGTTCGACAGTTGTTCAATGTAATCCGATGTATACTGAAAGAGAACTGAGACACATAGCAGAGAACAGTGAGGCAAAGATCATATTCGCATTTGAGCAGATGTACCCAAGACTCAAACCACTGCTTGATGATGGAACCCTTGAGAAGGTCATAATCTGCAAGATTGAAGATTTCCTGAAATTCCCGCTGAATATCCTGTTTGGCTTGAAAAAACAAAAGGTTCAGATTGATTCCAGACCGGAGGTAATCCACTGGAAGGATGTTATGAAATATTCACCATCATCAGAGAAAGTTGAGATAGATCCAAAGGAAGATGTGGCGGTCTTTCAGTATACTGGTGGAACCACAGGCTTACCGAAGGCGGTAATGCTCACACACTTCAATCTGGTCGCCAATGTGTACCAGCTTATAGAATGGTTCCCTGATCTTACAAACAGAGATGTCGTAATAGGGGCACTGCCATACTTCCACTCCTATGGTATGACAACGAGCATGAACCTTCCCATTGCCTTAGGGGCAAAGATTGTACTTATACCAGATCCCAGGGATCTGAAAAGAGTACTCAGCTCAATACAGAAGCACAGAGCAACGATTTACTGCGGTGTTCCCACGATGTACAATGCGATAAACAACTATCCGGATATAGAAAAGTATGATCTGAGTTCAATAAAGGCGTGCATAAGCGGTGCAGCTCCACTCCCTCTTGAAGTTAAAAAAGAGTTTGAGAGGCTGACTGGAGGAAAACTTGTTGAAGGCTATGGACTGAGCGAGACATCCCCTGTTACACATGCCAATCCAATCAATGGGATAAACAAGGAAGGAAGCATTGGGCTTCCAATGCCAGATACTGTTGCGGTGGTAGTTGATACAGAGGGTAATGTTCTGCCAGTCGGTGAGGTGGGAGAGATTGCTATTAAAGGACCTCAGGTGATGAAGGGATACTACAAAATGGAGGCTGAAACAAAGGAAACTCTGATCAACGGGTGGTTGCTGACAGGAGATATCGGTAGAGTTGATGAGGATGGATACTTCTACATCGTGGACAGGAAGAAAGATTTGATTATCGCGGGAGGTTACAACATCTATCCGAGAGAGGTGGAAGAAGTCCTTTATGAGCATCCGGACATCCTTGAAGCTGCGGTGATAGGTGTTCCTGACCCCAAGAGAGGAGAAACTGTGAAAGCATTTGTCGTCCTCAGAGAAGGGGCAGATGTTACTGCCGAGGAGATAGAAAAGTTCTGCAGAGAGCATCTTGCTCCATATAAGGTGCCGAGAATTATAGAGTTCAGAGACGAGCTTCCGAAAAGTCAGGTTGGAAAGGTACTCAGAAGGATTCTCAAGGAGGAGGAACTGAAAAAGCGCCAGGCTGAGTGAGCCAAGCTGGTGACAAAATACTGGATGGCTAAAAAACTTCAATCAATTTTTTTAATCCCTTATTCTGATGGTGCGTAAAAGCACCTCTTGGGTGAGATAACCTTCCCTTCATTTTTTAGCTTTTTTATTATTTTTGATACTTCATTTTTATCAATACCAGTCTCCTTAGCAACATCTCCTGGTCTTACAGGTTTTCCTGCTTTTTTAATAGCCTCAAGAACGACTTTCTCCCTTTCATCCATACACCTCACCTCATTAATTAATCCATCTACTTCAGTTAAAATTTTACGGTCTAATAAAGGGGCTGCCAGTCAAGATCTCTGGTTTTCATCTCTCTTTTTCTTTTCTCCATGAACTTCAAAACTCTCGAATGCTGCGCCCCATCTATCAGCATGAATATTGCTTCTCTCGCAGCATCAACATTCTCTATATTTCCAATTATTGCTACACTCTTTCCGTAAATTGAGATCTTTACATCAAGTGTGTCCTCGATATTTCTTCTCATAATTCCGTCTTTTCCAATTATTCTACCCTTTACTCTTTTTATGGCATTCTCATCGACATATTCTGGAAGCTCAATAATTTCAATCATTTTCAGATCATCTTTCAGGAGTATCATTGCTATCTCAGGATTGAAACCCTTACCTATTGCCTTGACAACATTCTGAGCCTTAATAAATCCGATAGCATCTTTTCCAGAGATTATGATAACACCGTCTGGAGAAATATTTATTCTGCAACCAGTTTCTTTTTCAATCTGTCTTCTCACTTCCCCATTCTTTCCTATGAGGACACCGATTCTATCTTCAGGTATCCTTATCTGGGTTTGATGGAGAAATTCAAAATCATCATTTTTCATGGTATCACCTCATCAAAGCCTCTCTCCTCTGACCTCAGAAATAAGTTCTTCGAACTCCTTTTTTACATCAAATCTGGCAAAGAATCTTAAAAGGTTTTTGAGATCTCTCTCAAGATAAGCCATTGCTCTTGGGTGATCTGTCAGAACTGCCTGCCCCATGTCTATGAGATATGGTTTCTCTCTGTGAAAGAGGATGTTGTACTCACTGAGATCTGAATGAACGAGTTCAGCTTTGTGATACAGAAGTTTCAAATTTAAAACAATCTCATCAAAGAGAGCTTCAACATCAGCGACTTCAGGAAGGATTCTACCAAGCTCAAATAGGGAGGAGGCAGGAATTTCATCTTCTCCGAGAAACTCCATTATTAGAATGTTTCTGAAATGAACGATTGGCTTTGGGACATTTATACCTGAAGTATAGGCTCTCTGAAGATTTCTGAACTCCTTTTCGGCCCATAGGTTAATTAAATCCTTTTTCGAAATCCTTCTAAGATCGAATCTCTTATCGCCAAAGATGTACTCATCCATTTTGTAAAATTCACTCGTCTCTGTTCGATATATCTTAATGGCTACTGGAACAGGTTTACCATCATCAAAACCATCGGCAAAAAAGACATTGGCTTCCTTGCCTGTGCTGATCACACCACCGAGAGCCCTTATGTACTTTTTGGATAATTTATAAAGGTTTTTAAGGGTCCTATCATCAAGAACCTCCGCATAAATTTTTCTATCAGAGACATCCCTCTCCTTGATCCTGAGTTTCTCGAGGTAGAAATCTATTTTTTTAAGCTTTGACTCTTTCATTGTGTTCACCTATCTGTTTGGCTGACATTCCAGAGTACAGAGTCTGAAATTGAAGATCTCAGCACGATTCTATTCTGACGTTCTTTGTGTAGTCCCATAGATTTAAATCCGTCTCTCACTTTATATTTTTATGGTAATAGAAATCCGAGATCATTTCTGTTTTGGCTATTGTATGAGGATATCTCTCATAAAAAGATTTTTGATCTGAACAAAGTTGTGTACGGATAATTCGGCTCCTGGATGAAGGTATTGGTCTAAGGTATTGAGAAACTGACAATCAAACACCGTGGATGGGTGCATTGAGTATGTCTGACAGCATTTCAACATAAGTAGGAGCAGGATCTATCGTTTTTGCCCTTGTATCGTATATTTCAAACTTTATTTTATTCTTTTTTATAGCGGAAGAAAGTATTTGTATTTCCTCTTTTATTGATTTGTTGAAGAGTGGCGTGTTTGCCTTTCCATCGGAAATCAGAATGCATCTCACGACTGAATTTTTGTTTTTCATTCTAAAACTTCTGGCTAACATCAGAAGGGTCTGCAAGGCAGATGAGAGTGGAGTCCTTCCACCTGTTTTAACGTTTTGAAGTGCATCCATAACACTGGTGTATCTACGAGTTGGAGGAACTAAAATATCAGCTCCATAACCTCTGAAGGTTATCAAAGCAAGTGAGTCCCTTTTTATGTAACTGTTCTCTATTATCCTTTTTGCTACACCCTTTGCAATGCTTATTCTCCGCATCGCCGCCATACTTCCGCTGGAGTCGAGCAATATGATCGTCAGTCTTGGCACTCTGGTTTTTCTTACTCTAACCCTCACATCGTCCTCATCTATTTCGCTTTTAAACTTAGATGCAGAAGCTCTTATTGTTGCCACCAGATCGACATCACATAACTGTTCAGGTTTTAATGGGGGGGTGTTTGAGACCGGATAGCCATGGGGGTGGCCGATAACGGTGGCTTTTTCATCTCTCGACCCTCTCGTATTTTTTCCCTCTCTATTTCTCCTCTCGGTTAAGCGAACATTTATATCCACATTAGAAGCTTCGAATTGTTCTCCCCTGTTTCCCAATCCATTTCTGTTCTCTGTCCTGCCCTCACTTTTATCCTGATTTTGTTTATGGCTGTGATTGTGCTCATGGTTGTGCTCATGGTTGTGCTGCTTATTCTCTTTTCTTGTGTTATTTTCTGGCATTTTTGGTGGCGGCTCAAATGGTTTTAGCTTAATTCTATGCGGTAAAGCTAACTCCATTGCCCTCTTCAAATCTTCCAGACTAACTTTTTTTCTACCATCCAAGGCTGCAATTGCTTTCGCTGTTTTAATAGTGACTATCTCTGCTCTATGCGTTTTTATACCATTCTCGATTATGGTTTTAGCTAAAAGTTCGAGGAGCTCATCATCAACCTCTACTTTATTCACAATCTCTCTTGCCCTCTTTATGGATTCTCTAAGTTTCTCCTGCTCTCTTTGGTACTTCTCTCCGAAGGATAGTGGATCAGTCTGGAACTCCTCAACCCTCTTCACTATTTCAATCCTTTCCTCCATATTGTCGGAAGCCTCGACGTTTACAAACAGGCCAAACCTGTCCAGAATTTGTGGTCTGAGCTCACCCTCCTCGGGATTCATTGAGCCAATGAGGATGAAGCGGGACGGATGCTTTAAACTGACTCCTTCCCTCTCTATTATGTTCCAGCCCATGGCTGCAGAATCCAGGAGAACATCTGCAATGTAATCGTCGAGTAAGTTTACTTCATCAATATACAGAATGTTTCTGTTCGCTTCAGCAAGGATTCCTGGCTGTAAGGCTCTGATACCCTCCTTTAATGCCTTCTGGATGTCTATAGTTCCAACCAGTCTATCGATAGTAACGCTTAGAGGTAAATCAACAACTCTCATTCTCCTTATTATCACTTCAATATTGCCGTTTTCGCTTTTCTCAAGGCATGCTTCGCACATCTCAAGTTCGTTGTTTGGATTGCAATTGAAAAGACAGTCTTTCACGACTTCTATTTCTGGTAGCACGTCCGCTAGAGCCCTAACCATTGTCGACTTGCCAGTCCCCTTATCACCACTGAGCAAAACTCCACCAATCGCAGGATTTACAGCGTTGCATAGAAGGGCAAGTTTAGCCTTCTCCCGCCCGACTATTGCAGAGAACGGAAAGACCAAGCGCTCTTCTCTTTGAGCTTTTTCCATCGATTTCACCTCCTCAAATCTCTTCTTCAAGTATTCCATCCAGCTCAAGGTATTCATCTTCAAGTTTTTCTAAAATTTCCTCATCAGCGTCCCAGTAACCCCTCTTATTCGCTTCAAGAAGCCTTTCAAGTATTTCTTTTGTTGCATAAGGATTGCTCTCTTTCAACCTCTCAAAAATCTCTTCGTCAAATACAAACCTTTCAGCAACTTTATCCCAAATCCAGTTCTCAACAGCGTTTGTTGTCGCTGCCAAGCCAAGCAGATTCTCAATTCTTTCAGCAATCTTCTGAGCTCCTAAAAACCCATGTTTCAGCATCTCATCTATCCACTTTGGATTAAGAATTCTCGTTACAGTCCCCTTCCCTATAGCTTCCTTAACATTCTCAACCTTTACAATCTCCATTGTGGTGTCTGCTATGAACATCTCTGGCTTTTCTCCTTTTAAAATTTCAACAGATTTGGATAAACCTCCAAAAAACTCGTAGTAGTGATCTAAATCCGTAATTTCATAGTCGTGAGAATCCCTTACCTGCGAAACGAGATCAACTTTTCTTAGAAGATTTTCAAATACTTCTCTCGCTTCTCTGGAGTAGTACCCCTTTGTATATGCATAACTCATTGAGGATATGTAAGCCTCTGCTAAGTCTCCTTCTTCATTCCAAACGCTATCTTCGACGAGCTGGAGTAATCTCGTATTGTATTCAGTTGAAGTGGGGCCAAAAATTCTCGCCTTCGCTAACTCTCCATAATTACTCATCTCTTTCGCATGCTTTTTTACGAAGTTCGTATCTTCCGGCTCATCGAGTTCTGCAACCATTCTAAAGGCCTTATCGAGCAACTCCATAATGTTTGGAAACATCTCTCTGAAGAAGCCGCATATTGTAACGACTACATCGATACGAGGTCTTCCAAGTTCCTCAATCGGAATGACTTCAAGCTTCTTCTCCCAGGGGCTTACGTGAACTACCCTAACTCCGATGTACTCCAGTATTTGGGCGATTGTTTCTCCATACGTTTTTGCCGTTTCAAACCCCCAGAGAACTACACCAACGCTTTCTGGATACTTTCCATGCTTCTCTAAATACTTCTTTATCGTTATCTCGGCTATTTTTCTTCCCCTTTCAACAGCAGATTCTGTTGGAACTTTTAGCGGGTCAAATGGGTAAATATTTCTCCCCGTTGGCAATACCTCCGGATTTCTTATGACATCTCCTCCAACGGAAGGCTCTATATAACGGCCATTCAGCCCTTCGACTAAGTTTTCGAGCTCTAAGGAATTATCCTCAAACTTCTTGGCAACTTCAAGAGCATATCTCAATGTTTTTTCATACTCTGGAAATCTTTCACCTTTTAAAAATCGATTAACAATTTCTTTCGCCTCTTCCTCGATTTCTTTGAGTTTTGGGGGATCGTTGAGCACTTCTTCGTATTTTAGTCCTCTTTTCTCAGCAATTAATCTGTTTAGGGACTTTATCTCTCCTCTATCGTATCTTGCTACGAGTGTTATGAAGTCTTCCAAATCATCCAAGCTGTATTCCTCCCCGACTACATGCAAGCCCTTTGGAATTATTGAGCGTTTGTATTCGTAGAGCCTTGCTTCTATTTCGTCCAAATTGCCCCCAAGATTCAACTTCTCTGCAAGCTCCAACGCTTTTCTCTTTGCTATCTCCGCCCTCGGCTCATCTTTACTTAAGGCCTCTCTGTACTCATTTAAGAACTCCTCAAGCCTCGCATATTCTTCATAAAGCCCGGAAGTTGTGTATGGAGGGGAGTTGTAGCTGATTAAAGTTCCGTAAAGTCTTCTTTTTGCTATCGAAGCTTCGGATGTATTGATGACGTGATAGATGTAGAGGTGGGGTATCGCTCCAATCAAAATGTCTGGGAAACATTTCGAACTCAATCCTACCTCTTTTCCTTTCATAAATTCTGCCAGTCCGTGAGTTCCTACGTGGATAACGCAGTCTGCTTTGAAGACTTTCTCAATCCACTTGTAGAACGCTATGTACTGGTGGTGGGGTGGTTTTGTCTGGTCGTGAATTGCTGAATAAGGGTCTTCATTGTCTAATGGGGGTCTTGAAGGCTGAACACCAACAAAAACATTTCCCAAGATAACTCCAGGGATGAGAATACTACTACCATCAACCATTATTTCTCCCGGCGGATTTCCCCAGCATTCTACGACATCTCTTCTGCACTCTTCCGGTAGCTCGTTAAAATAGCTTAGGTACTCTTCAAAGCTCATTCTCGGACATTCGATTTTTTCCGGCGGATACAGTTTTGGATTGAACAACATTCTTTCCACGAACAAATCCTTTATCTTGGCTTTTTCTACTGTACAGCCTTCTTTTTCAAGCCTTTCAAGAATCCTTTCAACGCTTGCGAAGGTGTCTATGTAGGCTGCACTGCCGAGATTTTCTTCTCCCGGGGGATAGTTGTAGATGATTATGGCGATTCTCTTATCTCTATTTGGCTTTCTCTTGAGTTCAAGCCATCTGTTCACCCTGCTAACGAATCTATCAACTCTATCTACCATGGGAACGACTTCACAGTCTTTTACACCACAAACAGGAATCGGTTCAACTCCTCCATCCATTTCCGGCAGTTCGACGGCTGTTATCGTCTGAAGAACATCCAGTCCCCTCTCACTCTTTTCCCAGTCCTCTATTTTTTGCATTAGCATTATAGCTGGAGAGAACAGCTTAGCTTTCTTCTCATTTAAGAACTCGATTGTTGGTCTTGGATCTCCTCCCAAAGGTCCCCCATTCAGCCTGAACCACAGTAAACTGACTATGCAATCGATATCTTCATCTTTAAAGTACTCTTTTATGGCTTTCAAATTTATAATTCCATCAGAATGAACAGGAATTATATTTGCATTTAGTCTTTTTATAATCTCTCTAAGTGTTGGTATGCATGATTCCAAATGCATCCCGCCGTAGAAGATCAATCCAACAGTCGGCTTGCTTGGATCGATTTGAGGTTCGTAGTCATAGCCATAATCTGGATGATACAAGCCGTAATCTGGATACTCGACTGGATCTTCAACTTCAACATCTAACCCCTTTATCTTGCAGATGAAAAGAAGCATGTTTTTGTAATTCTCGTAGCCTCCATTAGCCCAGTACTTTACAATCCTGATGTAGCTCCTCGCATCTTTAAATACACCAAAGGGCAGAATTTTTCCCATCGCTTCTATAATTCTTTGAATTCTGTTTATCCACTTCTTCACACTTTCAGGATTCGCTCCATAAGACATGTTGGCTCCTTTCATCTTGCTCATTCTAAAGCTACCAAGCTTTGCAAGAGTGAAGAGGGAAGAGCCACCGACTAAAACCACAACATCTTTATCCTTATAGTCGAGTTCCGTTAAAGTTGAGGGGTCTCCTCTAACATCGATTAAAACAATATCTGCCCAGTAAACGTAGCTCTGGAGGTCATCAACTTTATGAAGTTCATGGGCAAATATCAGCTTAACATCTGCATACTCCTTAACATCTTCAATTGCTTTTACGAGGCTTTTATTTACAATGAGTGAAATTATAAGAATCCTCACTCTTTCAGCTTCTCCCATACGTTCACCACTTTTTCTGAGCTCCTCTCCCAGTTTTCGACATCATTCATCGTATACGTATTGATGACTCCTCCTTGAACATCTCCGACGATACTGTCCTCGAGAATTCCTTCAATCTCTCCGTAGACCTCTCTGAGTCTCTCAAGGAGTTGATCATCTGCATCCCACAAACCTCTTTCGGCAGCCTCGAACAACCTTCTGGTGATCTCCTCTGCAGCGTACACATTATTCTCTTCGAACCACTTACGCATTTCATCATCCAGTACGTATGTGTTTGCAATCTCATCGAAGACCCACTTATCAACGAGCTTTGTAGTTGCTGACCAGCCGTATAGGTGTACAATCTTCTTCGAGAATTCATTTGCCCCTCTGTAGCCGTGTTTCTTCATTTCGGAAATCCAGACTGGGTTTAGTAGTTTAGCCCTGACAACTCTCTCTATCTCGTCCTTCATTTCCCTGACTGTTGTAGATGAAACATCCTTGGTATCAACGATGACCATCTCCGGCTCCTTACCCAAGCTTTTGACAGCGTTGTAGAACCCTCCATGGTAGGAGAAGTAGCAACAGCAGTTGAGTATGTCGTGCTCATCACTCACATGATCTCTCGTTACAACATCCACATTCTTCAGGTTAAGGATCAAACTTTCAAACGCCTCCTCTCCAAAGTATTTTCTTGTATACGCATATCCACTCCATTGAACCCAGGCTTTTGCCAGATCCTCATCATTCTGCCAGGCTGAAGCCTCAACAGCATAGTTCACACCAGATCCATAACTGCCGGGTGGAGCACAAAATACCCTGCACAACGCAAGTTCCTCGTTTTTAATCCTCGATACATGCTCCAGATAGTGTTTTCTGATGTAATTCATCTCTGGTGGCTCATCTAAAGCTGCAACCTTCGAGACAGCCTCATCAATCATGTAAATGTAGTTGGGTAACGTATCCCTAACTATACCACTAATTCGTATAACAACATCGATACGAGGCCTCTTTAATTCTTCAAGCGGGATTATCTCCAATCCCTTAACCGATCCATTTATCCAGACAGGTCTGACTCCAAGTAAATAGAGTATCTGAGCTATTTGCTCTCCATCAGCTTTGTACCCGTCTATACTCCATAACCATTCTCCAATGGACTCAGGATATCTTTCGTGCTTTTCTATGTAATGTCTGAGGAGCTTATTAGCAGTCTCGACTCCGACTTTCCATGCAGACTCAGTTGGAAGAGCAGTAGGATCGACTGCGAAGAAGTTTCTACCGGTTGGTAGTATCTCAATCTTCCCTCTCGTAAGTGATCCTGAGGCTCCCGGTTCAACGAATTCTCCACTTATTCCACAAATAAATCCGTCATATTCATTTACACATTCCTCGATTTTACTGGCAATCTCCAGCGCCCTTTTAAAAACAGAAGTAATTTTTAAAGACTCAGGCATAGATAATGTTTCAAAAACATCTGAAATGTTTTTATTCAAGAAATGGATAATATTTTCATCATTTATATTTTCATCATTTCCGGCTTTCAACAAATCATCTATTGTCTTAACTGCAGCTTTGTGGAGTAAATGCAGCGTTTCAGAATTGGTCAATCCCAGTTTGTTGATCTCGTCGGGATTGGCTCTCATTTCATCGTAATTCAGGCCGATGTATTCAGCCAGCACTCTTCTTATCGATGGAAAGTTGTTGCTGTCATAGGTCATGACAGTTGTAGCGTACTCGGCAAGCTTATCAATGCGGGGATGAGCAAATACATGCAGCCCCATTTCTATTTGCGTCCCTCTAACTACTTCAACATACCTGTGTATTTCCTCAATAACTTTTTCTGGATCGGTAGCTTTAATTGGAATGTTATTAGCCTTAGATTTTTTGATTATATCTTCATAGATTATCTTAGCCCTCTCAAAATCTCCAAGCTGTTTAGCTTTACTATACTGAGCAAGTAAGGATTCGATCTCTTCGAACACCTCAGCCATGACCATCGGAGGATAAATGTGGTCAACGATTGTTGCATAGCTCCTCCTCTTTGCCAGTACACCTTCCATGGGATTTGAAACATTATAAACATACAGGTGGGGAACATCATCTACGCTAATCTCCGGCCAGCATGAAGTTGATAAACCAACACTCTTACCCGGTCTGAACTCCAAATAACCGTGAGTTCCGAAGTGAACTATGATGTCTGCTTTAAATTTCCTCGTAATCCATCTATATACGGCAAGCCACTGATGTGGAGGGGGAATAGTTGGATTGTGTAAAATTCTGCAAACTTTTCCATCACATCTACTGCCTGCACACCCAAATTTTGGCTGGGGTGTTATGAAAACGTTGCCAAAAAGCAATCCTGGAATAACAAATTTATTTTTATAAACCATGCCCGCAAGTTTCTCAACATCACCGGATGAAAAATCTCCAGCAAAAATATCCCTAGCTCTCCCCCACTCTTTTTCCATTTCTTGCCTTGTCTCGCTTGGTAGCTCGCTGAACCACTCGTTGTAGGTCTCAATGTCCACGAAGTCAATTGCCCCTCCTCTCTCAACTATCTCCTCAACCGAAGTCCATCTAAACTCACTTATAGCTCTCCGTTCGAGTATAAGCCTTATCAGCTCTTTTCCGTCATTCGGTGGGTTATCTATCTTATATCCAGCTTCTTTTAGCCTTTTCAGAAGTCTTGCAATACTTTCTGGAACATCCAATCCGAAACCAACAGCAACGCTTGCTTCAAGTCCCTTGCATGGAGGGTTAATCAGTACTATCGCGATTTTTCTTTCCTCCGGTTTCTTTTTCCTCAAATCTATCCACTTCTTTATCCTCCTTGCTAAATATCTTGCATGCTCTGTGTATGGCTCAAAAGATTTAACACCATCATCGCTGAGTTTCGTGCCAGCGAGATATACTGGCTCTATCAACCCATCAACCTCTGGCATTATTATCGTGTAAACTTGAGAAAGGTAGTCCAAGCCTTGAGGATCGTCACGCCATTCTTCGACACTCTGAGATGATGAAAGACAGGGCTGAATAATTGGAACATTTAATGTTTTGAGGAGATTTATTCCCTCAACCTCTTTGAATCTGTACCTATCATCTCTACTTCCATGATCGAGCAAAAAGAAGTAAGTTGAATTGAGTATAGCATCAACAATCACTCTTCCGTCGATAATAAAAAATTCTCTGATGGTATCCTCCTTTGATGGGGTGTTCAGTAGCTCATCTCTCCAGCCCTGTGTAAATACTGGCAACACTCCCAGTCCTGCATCCTCAAAAGCTTTAACAACGGCATTGAAGTGCTTTAAGTTGCCATAGAGCCAGTATGTTCTGTGAATGATTATACCCACTAAAGGTTTTCTGCCATAAACCTCATCGTAAACTCTGTCATAAACCTTGAGGTATTCATTGGTTGTTCTAAAAAGTCCAAATTCTGGATGGTATATTCCATGCCAAGGCAGTTCTTTAACATCTTCAACCTCTACCTTCAGACCAACACTCTTGAGCATGAATCGGACAAGGTTTCTTAAATTATCCTCTCCACCGATTTTAAAGTAGGATATTGCCTTGTTTAAAATGTCTGCAGAACCTTTTGAAAGGTGGAGGTAATTATCTGAAGCTGAAATCACGATCTTGGCTTTAGAGTTCTCTATCGCTCTCTCGACTTTTTCGGGCAGTTCATAAGCATAAACAAAAATAGCATCACTTTTTGAAATTCTTTCAGCATATTTTTCGCTGGAGAAATCGCTTATGGCTAAGTACTCGAAACCCAGTTTTTCTGATTCTCTGTCTAATATTCTGGATAAAATTGGAAGCATTGAGGCTCCATATCCCACTATAAAACTTAATTCCATGGCATTAATCGTAACAAGATATTGTATTTAAGTATTATCATTTCTGAAGAATCTTCAATTTCTTAAAACTCAATATGTTGGATCTGGAATAATCAGTTTGAAAGAGTCAACATCAACAACTCTTACTCTCATCTCATATACATCACCGAGCACTTTCTCGTTCAACACTTCCTCAGGCTTCCCAGCTGAATAAATTCTGCCACCCTTAATGAGAGCAATCTTATCAGAATACATACCAGCCAGATTTGGGTCGTGGAGTGTTAATATGGTTGCAGTTTTTTTACTCAGCGTAATTTTTCTTATAATGTTCGAAATCTTGATCTTATTCTTAAAATCGAGATGAGCTGTTGGTTCATCAAATAAAATAACTTCTGGATTTTGAACCAGAGCTCTGGCTATTAAGGCTAACTGTAATTGTCCACCACTGATTTGAGTGTAAGGCTTATCTGCTAAGTCCACTATTCCGACAAGTTTCAGAGCATCCATGGCCATTTTATAATCTTCTTCACCGGGAGAGTCAAAAACTTGGATTTGAGAAGCTCTTCCCATAACGACGAACTCCAGAACTGTATAAGGAAAACTTGGATGGTGGATTTGAGGGACATAGCCGATTTTTTTGGCCCTATTTTTCAAACTCATAGAATGAAGGTCTTCTCCATCTATGTAAATACATGGAGCTTTTGGCTTGAGAATTCCGTAAATGCATTTTAACATGGTGGTCTTTCCACTACCATTTGGGCCAAGTAATGTCAAAATTTCCCCTTTTTTTACCTCCAAACTTGCTAACAGTTCAAAACCGTTGTATTTAAACCTGAGATTTTTAACTTCAAGCTTGGCATCAAGTTTAACTTCAAGCTCAACTTCAGAGTTTACCATTACCACTCACCACCAGTCTTCCTCAGGAGATATACGAAGAATGGAATCCCAAGGAGGGTTGTCACTATCCCTATAGGTATTTCAAAGGTTGTTAAAGCTCTTGCTACATCATCTGCCAGAACCATGAACCCGGCACCTATTGCTATGGATAATGGTATGAGCGTCTTGTGATCAGGCCCAAAAGCCATTCTGACGATATGGGGCATTATAAGCCCAACCCATCCGATTATTCCACAGTGGGCAACCGATATAGCAGTTATGAACGAGACGATTGAAATGTATATTAACCTCATCTTCCCGACATCTATCCCCAGTATCTGTGCCTCCTCACCCATCGAAAGCACATTCAAATGCCATCTCATCAGGAAGATTGCCAGGCTGCCGAGAATTATAGGGATAGCTATCCTGCTAACGACATTCCAATCTGCTCCGTTAAAGCTACCCATGAGCCAGTAAACCACTGCAGCAAGCTTTTCATGTTCCATTAAAAACTTCAGCATCGAAGTCAGAGCTGAGAAAAATGCGTTTATTATTATTCCAGCCAGAATCAGCGATATAACTGTTACTCTCCCCTTTATCTTTGCGAGGGAATAGGTCAGGGTCATTGCAATCATTGCGAAAATAAAAGCCATGAGCTCTACGCTTGCCGGAAAGAAGCCTATTGCTAAAGCTGCCCCAAAAGCAGCTCCGGCGGAGATTCCTACTATATACGAGTCAACGAGAGGGTTTCTGAATGTAGCCTGCAACACTGCTCCTGAAATCGCTAAAGCTGAGCCGACAAGCATTGCGGCAATAATTCTTGGGAGTCTTATCTGTAGTAGAACGGTTTGATAGACAGTTGGATATGGATTCAAATCAAAACTGAGCTTCCCAAAAGTTGCAGTTTCAATCGTTTTAACCACTATAATCTTGATTATAGCTAAAAGCGGTATTTTGTAAACTCCGATGCATAAGCTAAGGAGGAAGGCAAAAATTGGAAAAAGCAGGAAAAATGATAATATTATTTTTCTCTTCATTCTGTGACCCTTTTCTCCATTTCCTCGTAGCTTATTCCATAGAATTGATTAAAGAGCCTCTCTGCTGTCGTGTTGAAGTCAAAGTCCTTTAATTTATCTGGATAGCAACACTTAGCAAATGCGAGGATCCTTAGTGGAATACCTGCTGGGTTCCATGATCCCCATCCTTCCTGATAGTATCCTCTGAGATCGCATACATTTCTTTCCTTGATCGCCTTTAAGTCCTGCCACTTTGGATCGTTATAGATACTCTCTGGTGAAGGCTCTTTTTTGTACATGTAAAACAGGATTATAACATCTGGATTTAATACATAAAGCTGTTCGAAGTTTATTTTTGGATATTTTTGTGTGATGTTCTCTGTTACAGGAACTGCGTTTATCATTTGTAAAATCTGCATATTGATGCCTCCTTTCCCCTCGGTTGAAATCTGACTGTCTTTAAGTCCATAGGTCAGAAATACTCTGACTTTATTACCTGAGATATCTGCAGTACGTGATGTAATGGCATTTATTTCCTTCTTTACGGCATCGATTACCTCTTTGCTCTTATCTTCTTTGTTGAATATCTCGCCAAGAAGTTCAGTTGCATTGTAGAAGTCGTTTATTGTTTTAATATCTATGGCTATAACTGGGATGCCTGTAGTTTCCTCAATGTTTCTTATTTTTTCAATATCTGCCTCACTGTACGCCCATATAATAACGCAGTCAGGATTAAGAGCTTTTAACATCTCCAGATTCACTCCCAACCATAGACTCCCAAGATCAGGTAGGTTTTCTGGAATTTTTCCTTTTTCCGTTAAAAACTGGAGGATCGGGTTCTTTGAGTGATATTTGCCTACACCAACAACATGGTCATATGCGCCAAGTGTATATACGATAAGTTCGTAATCTGTGGTCAAAACAACAGCCCTCACATCTGCCTTTGGAATCTTTATTTCTCTTCCCAAGGAGTCTTTAACAGTCTTATAGAAGCTCATACCATATAACTGTAAAATCTCGTCAGCAATTTTCTGCCATCTCGGATACTCTTCTGGATATATCACGCTCCCAAACTGATAAACTCCAGCAACTATCCTCGGTCCCCAGTCTAAGAAATGTCCGAATTTACCTCCAGCAGGAACCCCATATACATGTCCCTCTTTTACGGCTTTGATCTCTTTCCATCTTGGATCTTCCTTTATCTCCTCAACAGCTTTCTCGAGTTTATCGTCACTGTATGAGACAACTACTATTACATCTGCATCCTTCCACCACGCTATCATCTTCTCCAGATCCACTTTTGGCCACTGTGTGTCGAACTCCCTGTCGAAAGCCATATTATGGGCGCCAATAAGCTCTGGAATACTTCCCCATGCGCTTCCTTTTGCATAAACAGAAATTGGACCGGATATATCCTTTGGAGCGGAAATTATGAGAACGTTCTTCTTTGTAACTTGTTTTGCAACTTCTTTAACCTCATTTAGTTTGGACTGCATGAGGTCAATGATTTCATCTGCCCTGTCTTTCTTTCCAAATATTTTACCCAGTATCTCTATGCATTTCAGGTTATCATCTACTGTTTTTGCCTGTAAAGCCACAACTGGAATTCCTAGCTCTTCAGCTCTCTCTATGATCTCCTTATCCTTATATTTCCCGTCATACCAGTCTGTTATTATTAAGTCAGGGTTCAGGCTAACGACAGCTTCCCAATTCAAACCTTTAAATGTACTTCCAACTTTTGGTTTTTCCTTGATGTAATCTGAAATGTATCCAGAACTTGGGACGTAGTTTCCTATTCCGACGATCTTGTCATCAACATTCAGCAATCGCAAAGTTTCAACCCAATAAGAAGTCAGCACCACAACTCTTTCAGGAGTCTTATTTAGTGTGACTGTTCTGCCAGCCATGTCGGTTATAGTTACTTCAGTTTCGGGCAGTTTTTTAGCGTTAATGTTTGTGGTCTCGGTTTTAACCTGTTCTTGAACACATCCAGTTAGCAGTAGCGATGCAATCAGAATGACCAAAACCATTTTTTTGATGCTCATAAGGAACCCTTTCCTTGGATGTTTATAAGTGTTACTAATTTTATGAAACTTATGAAAAATTAAGATAATCTCTATGGTAATTAATAAAAAATGATAAAATCTAGAAGTAAAGTCAAGTAGCTTTTGGTATTTCAATAAAAAGATTAAATTGGTGTTTCTAAATTTAAAATGCTTAGAGAACCACTCAACAAACCCTATCTGAAACGAGGAGGAACCGATTTTATCCAAGTATTTTAAAATTTCAGATATCCTTTCTTCTCCAGCCACTCAACCTGTGGTATGGTGTATCTCCAAACAATATCCGCCCTAGAGTCTTGAAATGACCATGGGACGATTATCACGATGTCGCCTTCTCTTATCCAGATTTTTTTCCTCATCTTTCCTGGAATTCTTGCAAGCCTCTCAACTCCATCCTCACATCTCACCTTTATGTGTCCTGCACCGAGCATTGTATCGACTATTGCAAACATCTCGTTCTTCTTTCTATCTGGAAGCCTTACACGAATTACTTCTTCATCACTCAGATAACCACCCCTCTCTGAATTTTTCAATATCAAGAGATTATTTTAATTTCTCCCTCGTATTTTCAAGCAGTTTGTTTAAATAATTTGCTATAGATATTTTTAAGTCCATTGGATGGAGCTCTCCTGAGGCAAAATCCTTTTTAAGTTCCTCAAAGCTTCTGTATTCTATATCTCCACCGAATTTTTCATCTCTTTCCACAACAAAACTCTCGAATCTTGGAAAAATGTGGTACTGAGCTATCTGTATGATTGGATTATCGTTTACCTGTTTTGCAGGACAGTACGCCTTTTTTATTTTGTTCTTAACTTCTTCGGGAGAATCTCTGACAGAAATGTAGTTTCCCTTTGAAGAACTCATTTTCTCTCCATCAAGCCCGAGAATAATCGGTGTGTGCAGACAGACAGGGCTGCTGTATCCAAGTTTTGGAAGATTCTCTCTTGCAAGCATGTGTATCTTTCTCTGATCAATACCTCCAACTGCTATATCAACTCTCAGATGTGCGATATCAAGAGCCTGCATGAGTGGATAGATCATCTGAGAGACCATGGGATCCTCCTTTCTTCTGCTCACCTCATCCATACTCCGTCTGGCTCTGTTCAGTGTTGTTATTCTTGCCAGCTTGTGGACATCGAGGACATATTCTCTTTCAAGCTGAAACTCACTTCCAAGAACGAATTCAGTTTTGCTCTCATCAAGTCCAAGGGCTATGAAAGCCCTCTTGTTATATTCGGCGATCTCTCTTATCTCATCGAAGTCTCCCTTTTCGTTGAGGTATGCATGAACATCTGCGAGCAGTACAACGATGTCCACACCTGCTTTTTGCAGATCCATGAGCTTATTAACTGTCATCATATGTCCTAGATGAATCTCCCCGCTTGGTTCGTAGCCAACATAGGCTCTTGGTTTTCCTGATGCGATGATTTCCTGAAGCTCCTCCCTTGTTACGACTTCTACAAGATTCCTCTCAATGAGTTGCAATTTTGAATTTATACTGGATTCAGATGAAATTGATTCTGAATTACTTTCCACTCCAGGATTCATGAATAAGACCATTCTAACCGGGTTTTTAAAGCTTTTTACATTGATTCTTTATCATGTTGTTGGAATCCTTCTCAATCGAAATGCTCTCAAAATTGTTTTATACTAATGTCATGAATCTGAAAATATGATTGCTGATGTTTACATCGAACTTAAGGAAGGGGTATCTGACCCCGAAGGAGAGTCAACAAAAAAAGCTCTGAAGCTCCTCGGTTTTGAAAATGTCAAGAGTGTATCAACGAGGAAAGTTTTCAGAATTGAAATTGATGCGAATAGCAGAGAGGAAGCTGAAGAGGAAATAAAGCAGATGTGTGAGAAACTGCTCGCAAATCCTGTAATTCAGAGATATCACATAACCTGGATATCCTGAAGGTGAACTGTATGTCAGGAGAGGTTTTCAGAAAGGTTGATGTAGATTTTCCACTGTATCAGGTGGATTTACTCTCCAGTGACGATGAGACATTGCAGAAAATTAGTGATGAGCTCGGACTCGCCCTGAATGTTGATGAGATGAAAAGGATAAAGGAGTACTTCCGGTCTAATGGAAGAAATCCCTATGATATAGAGCTTCAAGCTCTCGGACAAGCTTGGAGTGAACACTGCTGCTACAAAAGCTCGAAATATTATCTAAAACAGTTCATTTTCAATCTTGAAACTGATTATGTCATTTCAGCTATAAAGGAAGATGCAGGAGTTGTTGAGTTTGATGAGGACTATGCATATGTTGTTGCTTTTGAGTCCCACAATCACCCATCTGCAATAGAGCCCTACGGAGGAGCGGCAACGGGCATTGGGGGCATTCTGAGAGATGTTGTCTGCATGGGTGCACAACCTGTGGCATTGATAGATCCATTATTCTTTGGAAAACCGGATTTTGAGCATGCAAGACTGCCGAGAGGAACAAAACATCCGGTATATCTGCTTTCAGGTGTGGTTGCGGGTATAAGGGATTACGGCAACAGAGTTGGAATACCAACGGTGGCGGGCATGGTTTTCTTTGATGAAAGTTACCTCACAAACTGTCTCGTGAATGTTGGCTGCATCGGCATCGCAAGAAAAGACAGCATAGTGCCCAGCAGAGCGGGTGGAGAGGGAGATGTATTCATTCTTGCAGGTGGTCTCACAGGAAGGGATGGCATTCATGGAGTGACCTTTGCCTCTGCTGAGCTAAAAGAAACCAGTGAGGAGGAGTCGAGAGGAGCTGTTCAGCTCGGGAATCCAATCACTAAGGAACCGCTGATCCATGCCTGTCTTGAGATAGTTGAAAAGAGGCTGATAACTGGAATGAAGGATCTAGGTGGTGGAGGTCTGAGCTGTGCTGTAGGTGAAATGGCTCTTGCTGCCGGATTTGGAGCGAGGGTATATCTTGAAAAGGTTCCGCTAAAGGAACTGAACATGGCACCCTGGGAGATATGGGTTTCCGAGAGTCAGGAGAGAATGCTCGTGACAGTTAAGCCTGAACTGGTTGATGATGTGCTTTATGTATTCGACAAATGGGATGTCACAGCTACAGTCATAGGAGAAGTCAAAAAGGATAAGACCCTTGAGGTTTACTACAATGGTTTCAAGGTTTATGATATGGACATAGAATTTGTGACAGGTGGTCCTGAGTACTGCAGACCCTATACAGCCAAGAAGCCTCAGCCACCCTCCTTACAGGAGGTTAAACCACCGCGAGATTACGAAGAGATTTTCAGAAAAATCCTCGCCCATCCAAATGTGAGCAGTAAGGAGTGGATTATAAGGCAATATGACCATCAGGTGAGGGCATCAACTGTTCTCAGACCCCTGCAGGGCAGGATAAACCTTGAAACACATGGGGATGCAGCAGTTATAAAACCGACTGAATCCCTCAGAGGACTGGCAATAACAGCAGATGTAAATCCATGGATGACAAAAATTGACCCTTACTGGGGCACAGCGTCCTCCTTTGATGAGATGGTGAGAAATCTGGTTGCAGTAAATTCACTTCCACACTCTTTCGTTGATTGTCTCAACTTCGGAAATCCTGAAAAGCCAGAGAGGATGTGGGAGTTTGTCGAGAGTGTAAAGGCAATGGGCTGGATGGCAGGAGAGATGGGTATCCCCTGTGTTAGTGGAAATGTTAGTTTTTACAATGAAACTCCTCATGCCTCAGTTGCACCAACCCCAACTCTTCTCGGTATAGGCATTTTAGAGGATATCAGGAATGCTATAACCTCTTATTTCAAGAAAAAAGGAAACTCGATAATTCTGGTTGGTGAAACTCAGCCAGAGTTTGGTGGCAGTGTTTACTCAGCGGTAACCTCCCAACCAGCCTCTATGGTTCCAAGAACAGATCCACAAAAGCTTAAAAAATACAGCAAAGCCATGCTTGATTCCTTCAGGGAATTCAATGTGCTTTCGTGTCATGATCTCTCGGAAGGCGGACTTGCAGTGGCAGTGACGGAGATGTGCATCGGTGGAGGGAGAGGGGCTGAAATTGATTTGAGAGGAATCGAAGGTGATACTTTTGTCAAGCTTTTCTCAGAGTCAAACACCAGATGGCTTGTTGAGGTGGAAGAGAGAGATGCACAGGATTACATAGCCTATCTGATATCAAGGGAATGCAGTGCATTCGAAATCGGAGTTGTGGCTGGAAAGGAAGTATCTTTCAATGATATCGATTTTCAGCTTGAACTGAAGCTTCAGGAAACTGAGAGGCTGTGGAGAAACGGATTGTCAAGATTTACTGGCTGAGGTGGTTTGCATGGAGGTTAGAATTGCTGTTCTCAGGATTGAAGGAACAAATTGTGAAGATGAAACGGTTAAAGCTCTTAGAAATGTGGGGGCTTTTGCGGAAGCTGTTCATTTGAAGCAGCTTTACAGTGATATGATAAAGGAAAAAGAGAGGAGAAGTCTCAGGGACTATAATGGGATAGTTATTCCCGGAGGATTTTCTGCTGGGGATTATGTGAGGGCTGGAGCCATATTCTCAGCCAGAATGAGGAGTGTTTTGAGACGGGATATTGAGGAATTCATCAGGGAAGGATACCCAATTCTGGGCATATGCAATGGATTTCAGGTTCTTGTTGAGCTTGGAGCACTTCCCGGGATGGATGAAGACAAACCGCTTTCAGAAAAGCCAGAGATGGTGCTCGCAATCAACAACTCGAATCGCTTTGAGTGCAGGCTGAGCTATCTCAAGCATGAAAACAGAGGGAACTGTATCTTCACAGGGGCTTTGAAGAAAGACATAGTAGTATATCCCGTAGCTCATGCAGAAGGAAAGGTAACTTTTCCCTCGGGTTTGGAGTCCCTCCATATCAATAGACTCGTTGAAAACGACCAGATTGTTTTCCGGTATGTTGATGAAAGAGGAAATTATGCGGGCTATCCCTGGAACCCCAATGGAAGCATTTACAACATAGCAGGAATTTGCAACATAACAGGAAATGTTTTCGGGCTTATGCCACACCCGGAGAGGGCTTTTTATGCATGGCATCATTTCGATTATCCATCAGAGGGGAAAGAAAGCGAGTATGGTGATGGGAAAGTAGTTTTTGAGTCGATGGTGAATTATATCAAAAAGCTTTGACTTTTCAGACAAAGAAGAGTGGTATTGGATTATGAAGAATGTAAGAGAGCTTGCAAAAAGAAGGAAAACTGTTAGAAAATTCTCAGGCAGAAAGGTATCGCTTGAGGATATTCTTTACTGCATTGAAACCGCAAAAGAAGCCCCATCTGGTATGAACGCACAGCCATGGAGATTTTTGATTATTTCAGACAGGGAGAAAAAAGCCCTTATAAGAAAAGTTTGTGAGGAGGGGGAGAGGAAATTTCATGAGAGGTTGAAAGGAGAGCTTGGTGGATGGGTGAAGGAGAAGGGAATAACCTGGGAAAAGGAGTTTCTTGAATCTGCGCCATTTCTTGTACTGGTCTTCTCAAACAAGAAATTCAGATACTTCATTCAATCTGTATGGTTATCCATAGGATACTTTCTTTTAGCTTTGGAGGAAAAGGGTCTTGCCACAGCGACATATACTCCTCCAAACTTAGAGGATATAAAGAAGCTTTTAAACATCCCGGATAATTTTAGGCTCGAAACCATTCTTCCGGTTGGTTATTCTGCAGATGAAAAGAAAAAGGAGCCAAGAAATACTCTGGAAGAGGTTGTGTTTCTGGAGGAATGGGATAAATGAACGGATATTCTGCAGGTTTTTAGAATAGCTCTGCACCTTCAAGAACTTTTATTCCATTTTCGGTTATTATGTATGGTGTGAGCTTTCTGGAGTGCTTTACTCTCCTCATTTTGACAACTTCAAGGGCAAGAACAGGTTCATCTATCTCACTTCTTCGGATGTATTTCAGGGCAACAGCCCCATCTGAAACATATTCAAGTACTCCATACTTGGTCGTTGATTGAGTAGTTCTGTCAGCCTCTGATGTGAAGATGGCTGTCACTCCGGAGAGTTTGATCATATCCCTTAAATATACTAAAGCAATCCACCTTTCCCTCTCATCAAACAGACTCTCCAGAACACTCACGGTATCTATTACAAGCCTTCTCGCCCCCATCTGCTTGATTGTTTCGGCCAGATCGCTTCTTACCTTGTCAAGTGACTCCTTAACTGTAATGGCGTCCAGTCTGAGGATTTCCACATTGTCCCGATATACCTCAAAATCCATTCCAAAACCCTTTGCAGTGTCGATAATGCTTTTCTCGTCCTCATCGAGGCTTATGAATATGCAATTCTCACCACTCTTAAGCCCCTCGTAGATGAAGTGTAGTGCGAAGGTAGTTTTTCCGGTGCCATAGGCTCCGAAAATTGTTACTATATGCCCTTCAGGGATTCCTCCACCCATCAGTGAATCCAGCCCCTCAATCCCGGTTGATAGCATAAACACACCTCACAGGATTCTGTGAATTCTTGAAATCGTGAAACCATTTGCGGGGTCGATTGTTATGTCGTATTTTACAAGTTTTTGTCTTTCGAGAATTGACAGAGCACCTGTTAGTTTCTTTATGTGCATCGATCTCTTAATACTGTCCCTTTCCTCAATCCACTCGAATAATATCACACCATCAGCAGTATAAAAGATTTCCTCAGCTCTTGACTTTTCAACAACCTCTCTGGAAAGCAGTGCATAGACAAGGAGGTTTTTTCTCAGGATCAGCTTTTTTATACCAAGCAGGAAGTCTATGAAATCCTTCCACTTTATTTCGTCACCTCCAAGAGCTTCTGTTTTTCTTGCAAGGTCTGTTAAGGAATCCAGAAACACAACGCTCTTTTCTTCAATCTCGTCAAAGTAGTCAACGAGCTTCTCAAGAATCCTTTCTGGTTTTAAACTTGTAAGAGATAATCTCTCTTCGGAAACCCAGGATGCTGGCACAATTGTCCTTGCAAAGTACTCTTTTGAGAGGCTGAAGATATTCAGACTCTCAATCCATTTTTCTGAAGCTTCCGGAAAAGTTCTCTTCAAATCTCTCTTTAATTCATCCTCGTTTGAAAGCATTGAGATAATGTAAAATTTTTTATCACCTTTTTTTGAAAGATTCATGAGGGATGTTAGGGCAAACTCCTTCCCTCCAGCTCCCACCTGCTCGGCAAGAATTATTAGCCCGGGATTTATTCCACCAGTCGAGGTATCGAAAACATCAATCCCTGTATGGAATTTCATATCTCTACACCTTTTAAAAATATCAGTACTTATTAATCAACTTCGATAACCTCATCGACCATCAGGGCAATCTGAGAGTAATACGATTCATTTATCTCTTTCTCCACTGAGAATATGGTTCCGATAAAACCTTTGATTCTTATTTTTCCGGTGATGTATCTGATAAATTTCAGAAGAGTTTCAAAGGATTTGTAGAGTGATATGGTGGAGAGGGAATCTATGTAAATGAATCTGTTCTCGGAGAAAATCCTGTCCATTGTTTGCTCGATTGCCATCTGTATAAGTGTGGGGTCGGGAGAGTTGAGGTAGATACATCTTTCAATATCTATCTCCTCGCCCCCCAGCTGTCTGGTTATACTGTCGATAAAGATTATCCTGCTGTAATCCACTCCTTCCTTCTCAAGAAGCTTTTTCATGGAAGAGTAAGGTCTGTTCAGAGTTACAAAAACACCCTCTGCATCTTTTGTCAGGTACCTTAGAATTTCAAGGCTCGTTCTTACATACTTTTTCGCCTCTACAATTACAAGTATGATCTCTGCACCGTTTTTGATAGCGGCATCGATTTTTTCTGCGATCTCCATGTTCATCAAATCACTCTTTAAAGACATATTCGTAATCTTTTCTTACAAATCTGCCTCTTTTGACATCTATACCGTTATCAGTTATCTCAAAGGGCATGAAGTGTAGGGGATGAGCTGTTCTGTACTTCTTTAGAATTCTAATCCCTCTAGCATATCCGTCGGGCACTCTCAGCAGATCTAAGAATATTACTGCCTCTGCGATATTTTTGGTCTCACTCCACTCACCCTTCATTGGTGCCTCCTCGACAAAGAGAGCTGTGATATCGTTCTTATAGCATAGTCTTGACAGGTATCTCAGTGCGTTTCGATAGAGAACAGGATCATGAAGGGCTTTATCCATGTCTGTTATCGTATCGAATACGATTCTGTCAACTTCATCTGGTTTCATTCTGATAGCTGAAATTGTGGATTGCTCGATCTTTTCAGGGGTCAGGGGTAAAAGGTACTTTGCCTCTATTCTGATGAATCTCCAGTTTATTTTGTCATACACTCCTTCCATAAACTTCATTTTGCCCAAATAAGATTCACAACTTCTCCTGCCGAGGGTAGTTGATATGTAAACAACACTTTCACCATTTCTTGCACCCTCTGCAGCCCAGTGGGAGGCAAGTATTGTTTTTCCTATCCCACTCCTTCCTGTTATCAGGTTTGTTGTATTTCTATCAAGTCCCCCTCCGAGAGCCTCATCAAGTCTTTCAATCCCGAATGGGAGTTTCATTCCATCACCAATTTTCAGTTACCAATCTATCGTTTAAAAATGTTTTTAAAAAATGATGGAGTACTGGAAAAATGAAAAAGATTCTTTCTTAATAAACATGTACTGCAAAAATAATAGTTTAAAATGCCATCTCTGCTCTTTATTTAAATCAAAAATATGCCAACCTTCTGAATAAATGATAACTGTTCATCTACACCGTATATGGCATTTTCCTGCACCTTTGCATCGAAAGTGTTGTATTCTGCCGGGTACTTTTACAGGATGTGAAAAAGCATCTCGAGATAATGCTTGAAGGTTTGAAAGGTTTTGATAAACCCGTGTTGAGTCTAGAACAGTATGTAACCCCTCCTGCACTAGCGGCACATATTGTATCTCATGCCAGACTCATGGGGGATTTGGGTTATGTTCTTGATCTGGGGTGTGGAACGGGTATGCTTTCAATAGCTTCTGCTCTTGCAGGAGCAGAAGTTCTGGGTGTGGATATAGATATGTACGCGCTGAAAATCGCCCTTGAGAACTCAGAAAAGATGAAAGTTAGAGTTGATTTCGTGAGAGCTGATGTTTTAAGATTTGAGTGTAAAAAAAGAGATTTTACAACGATAATGAATCCACCTTTCGGAATTCAGAGAAAGTACGCTGATAGACCCTTTCTTGAAAAGGCAATGGAGTTATCAGAGGTTATTTACACAATCCACTCTGCTGGAAGTGAAAGCTTCATTGAGAGGCTGGCTGAGAGGAGAAGTTTTTTCATCACTCACAGGTGGTTTTTCAGCATCCCGCTCAGGAGGACATATGAGTTCCATGAAAAAGAATTTAAATATATCCCTGTAGAGGTTTACAGAATTGAAAAATTAGGGAATTCAGGAGATGATGTTAAATGAGGTTTGTATTCCCCGGTGATAAGATCGGGTATGCAGAAGAATATGTGGTTGGAAAGGGAGTTTATGAAGAAAATGGCGAGCTTTTTGCTGCTGTAGCAGGTGAACTTACTGTTAAGGACAAGACAATAAATGTTAATTCGGTTAAAGAGATACCTGAAATCAAAAGGGGTGATGTGGTTCTTGGTAAGGTTGTTGATGTGAGAAATTCCTTGGCTCTGGTTGAGCTCTCAAGAAAGCGTGGGGTTGAGAGAGAGCTCAAACATACTGGTATAGCTGCTCTTCACATTTCAAATGTTCAGAACGAATATCTGAAGGATTTGAATCAGGTGATAGGTTATATGGATATCCTTAAAGCAAGAATAATTGATGCGGATATGCTAAAGCTCTCGACAAAGGATGGTGATATGGGTGTTCTCAAAGCATACTGTTCAAAGTGCAAACAGGAATTGCACAGGGATGGAAATGTTTTGAAATGTTCTAACTGCGGGAATGTTGAGAGAAGGAAACTGTCTTCAGATTATGGAAAGGGTGGATGGGATTGAAATTCAGATAAAAACTTGTTGAAGTTAATTTTATTTTAAAGGGAGGTGAAGGCTATGGAAATCAAAATAGTTGAGCTGGATGAGAACTATGCAAAGTTGAAGATAAAAGGAGAGGATCACACATTTTTGAACCTGCTTCAGCATTACCTGCTCGAGAATGAACATGTCCTTTTTGCAAAATACGACATTCCACATCCCCTCATTCAGGAAGCTGAGCTGATAGTTAGAACTGATGGGATGAATCCTATGGAAGCTCTGAGAGCAGCAAATGAAATGATTATCAGTGAGTGTGACTCCATCTTAGAGGAAATATAATCTTTTTATGACCAAATCTGGAAAAAGCTGGAGATTTGCTGGATTTGATGATAGCTTCAGGATAGAAGGCTCAATTTCCGAGCTTAAAGGGGAAAAGGCAATTCTGGCAGGTTGTGTAACTGCAGGAACAGTACCTGAGGGCTTCATGTTCACAACAATCGAGATTGATGGTGTTGATGCAACCGAAAAAATCTCTCTTATGGTAAGAAAATCAAAATTTTACTCTCAGCTCAGATGCATATTTCTCAGCGGAATAACTTTTGGAGGCTTCAATATCGTGGACATCAGAAAACTTTCAGATGAGGTTCAGATACCGGTAATATCTGTTATGCGAAAGTTTCCAGACATTCAGGCAATGAAGAAGGCACTTTTAAATCTCCCTCTCAGCCATGAAAGATGGAATGCAATTGAGAAAGCAGGAAAGGTCCTCAGAATTGCTGAAGTCTATGTTCAGGTAGCTGGGTGTGGAGTGGATGAGGCTGAGGAATATCTAAGGCTTTCGACAGGGAAAGGAAAAATTCCTGAACCTCTGAGACTTGCACACATGGTTGCAACCGCCTTTGTACATGGAGAGTCAAGGGGAAAGGTTTGAAATCAAATCTTCCTTCTGTCCACAACTCTTTTTGCTTTTCCTTCGAATCTTTGAATTGTTCCAGGATTCACAAGTTCAACCTTTGCCCAAACATTCAAAACACTTTTTAACTTCTCAGCAATGCTCTTTTCCAGCTTCAGAACATCTGAAACTCTGTCAATGGTCGCATCTTTCAGCTCTATTTGTATTGTCATCACATCCAGTTCTTTCTCTCTGTCGAGGTATATCATATAGTGTTCTCCAACATCCGGAATCTGCATAAGGACATGCTCTATCTGGCTGGGGAAAACATTTACACCTCTGACAATTATCATATCATCACTTCGGCCCATAATTCTTGATATTCTTGGATGTGTTCTCCCGCATGAGCATTTTTCCTCTGTGAAGGATGTGATGTCTCCAGTCCTCCATCTTATGAGAGGTAACGCTTCCTTGGAAAGCGTCGTCACAACAAGCTCTCCTCTCTCCCCCTCTCCCAGTTGCTCACCTGTCTCAGGGTCGATTATCTCGATGAGGAAATAGTCTCCCCAGATGTGAATTCCTGCCTTTTCTGTACATTCGGTGAATAATGGACCGCTCAACTCGGATGTTCCATAGACATCATAGGCGTCAATTCCTGTTCTGTCCTCTATCCTCTTTCTTGTCTCCTCACTCCATGGTTCGGCACCAAATATTCCCATTCTCAGGAGTGTCTCGGAAAAATCATAACCGTTTTCCTGAATAAAGTCTGCTATGTATAGCATGTAGGATGGAGTACAGGCAATTACTGTTGCCTTTAGGTCTCTCATAAGCTCCACCTGTCTTTGGGTGTTTCCGGCTGAGACAGGTATAACACTCGCTCCGAGTTTCTCTGCAGCATAGTGGAATCCAAGCCCCCCTGTGAAAAGCCCATAACCATATGCAATTTGCATGATGTCGTTGTTTGTCACACCACATGAATTAAGCGCTCTGCATAAGCTATCAACCCAGCATCTTATGTCATTCTCGGTGTATCCGACAACGGTTGGTTTTCCTGTCGTTCCACTTGATGCATGGAATCTCACAACCTGTGAAGTAGGAACAGCAAACATGCCTGTTGGGTAACTATCTCTCAAATCCTGCTTTTGTGTAAAGGGAAGTTTTGGGAGGTCTTCCAGACCTTTTATATCCCATGGGTTAATTTCAGCCTCCTTAAACCTTTTTCTGTAAAAGGATGAGTTTGTGTATGCATGATGGAGTAAAGCTTTCAGCTTTCTATCCTGCATTTCCTTTAAATCCTGAACAGGCATTTTTTCGATGCTTGGATTCCAGAACATGTGACAACGAATGACAAGGTGAGTATAAAACTTTTATTGATTTGAGCAGATAGCAATGTTTTTCTTCTCAGGGTTTAACTTGAAGTGGTGATAGTTTGAACTGTCTTGTCAGGCTTCAGGGTGGCTGGATAGTGAAAAAAGCAAGAAGCGTTGAGGATGCGATGAATATAGCGGTTGCTGAAGCCGGAAAAAAGCTAAACCCCGATCTTGATTTTGTTGAAATTGATGTTGGTGATGTAGACTGCCCGAAATGTGGAGAAATCTTTAAATCAGCCTTTATGGTTGCAGGAGTGGCTCTTGTGGGACTTGTTTTTGAGATGAAGGTGTTCAATGCAGAAAACAGTGAACATGCAGCAAGGATTGCCAAGTATGAGATTGGAAAAAGACTGGGGAGGGTTCCACTTGAGGTAATAGAGGTACTGGAAATTGATTGATCTGATGAAAATTTGATAGAAATGCTTTGTAGGACTCCTTTTCTTTTGAAGTCCTTTTTTACAGCTCGGTGTTAAATTTTAAAGATTTAATTATGTTAAATAACCTAAAACTCAAAGCTTTTATAGTTTTTACATAAAAGAAATTTTCGATGGAAGTTATGGATAAATTTGAGATGGAGGTTAGGAGACTCTTTCCATATGTTTCCTTCCATCCTCTTGAAAGAGAGATCTACTCCCATGATATCTCTGTCCTGCCGGGTTATATTGATAGCATAGCTCATTCCATCGCAGATGTGGTCATTCAGCCTGAGAATACATTTCAGGTTAAGGAGATACTCAGGCTAAGTAAAGAGTACTCGATTCCCGTCATACCGAGGGGTTCAGCAACCTCTGGCTATGGTGGAGTAATTCCATATAAAGGAGGAATTGTGGTTGATTTTTCAAGAATGGACTGGTTTGAGATTGATGATGAGAAGAAAATCCTTACAGCTGAACCGGGAGCAGTATGGTGGGATATACAGAAAAAGGCAAATGAGCTTGGATTGAGTCTGAGAGTTTATCCAACCAGTGCCCCCTCCTCTACTGTTGGTGGATGGATAGCCCATGGTGGTATTGGAGTGGGTAGCAGAATGTTTGGAGGGATCGAGGAGAATATAGAGGAAATAAAGGTGATTGACTTTGAAGGTACGAAGAGAATCTCTGGCGAAGAACTGAAGTTTTATGTAGGGATGCAGGGAACGACAGGGCTTTTGGTAAAGGCAAAAATTCCCCTGATGGATTTAAGGAATGAAAAAGCCTTTATCGTGCCGGTAGAAGATATTTCACATGCTGTAAATGTTTTAAGGTTAAAAACCCTCTATACAGCAGTTTTTCTCAGCAAAAATTACATGAAGCTCCTTAATGAAGTTAGAGGAGAAGATTATCCTGAGAAAGATATTCTTCTCTGTGTATCTTTTGATGAAAATATGGAGAGAGATGAGGTTGCTGAGAGACTATGGGAGGACAGGTTTTTTCCTATGAGGATAAAGAAGAAGGGACCGTCCATTGTAATATCTGAAGTGCTTATACCGGTTGATTCTCTTCCCTCTTTTTACAGCGAGCTGATGATGAAAATTCCACCCGGTGCAGGTGTGCAAATTTACTTTTCAAGAAATCATGCAAATGTCATAACAATGATCCCCAGTGATGAGAGGGAGAAAAGATATACAAAAGACTGGAAAACCGCCTTTAAAATTGTCAAGATAGGAATTAAAAACTCCGGAAAACCTTACTCAACAGGTTTGTATCTCTCCCATCTCAGTAAAAAAGTCCTGCCCGACTACATGGAACTTGAAAGTTTCAAGAAAAGAGTAGATCCCGAAAATCTACTAAATCCAGGTAAAATATTTCCCAGCGGGAAGCTCCCAAGAATCATGAAACTTGCCGAAATAGTTGTATGAGGTGAGAGTTATACCAACGGGAAGAGAGCTTGAGGAGATTACAGAGGATGTCCTGGTATGTGCATATTGTAATTACTGTAGAATATGTCCGGCTTTTAGAATAGAAGGCTGGGAGAGTATATCTCCAAGAGGAAAGCTATACATGCTTAAAAAGATTCTCTCAGGAAAGGGCGTCATGGATAGCAATATGGTTAAGGACTTTTTCAAATGCACAACCTGTGGATTCTGCGAAACTGTCTGTCAGGTTAATATCCCTCTGATTAACCTCTGGGAGAAAGCCAGGAGAATTATAGTGGATTCAAAGGGACCTTTACCCTCACACAAAAAAATAGCAAACAGTATTGGAGTTAACATGAACCCTTACGGTGAAGAAAGAAATTTAAGGGATGCCTGGCTTCCTCAGGGGTTGAAACTCTCCGGCTCATCTACTCTTTATTTTGCAGGATGCACGGCAAGTTTCAGAGCTAAGGAAATAGCTCTGAGCACGGTGGAAATTTTTTCTCATTTCGGTATTGAATTCAACTATCTCGGAAGAGATGAAATTTGCTGTGGTTCGACCCTCCTGAGAACCGGACAGAGAAAATTCGCGGAGAAGATTATCGAGAGAAATGTCAGAATGCTTGAGAGAAGGGGGATTGAAAGTATTGTTACGACATGTGCAGGATGCTACAGGACTTTTTCAATAGACTATCCCGAGATCTGCAGGGAATTGGGATTGGATTTTGATTTTGAGATTTTACACCTTACGCAGTTCATAGAGAGAGAGGCAGGAAGAAATATTAAAGAGGGGATGAGGGCAAAGCTGGAAGGAAAAGCCACATACCACGATCCCTGCCACCTCGGGAGGCATACGGGGGTTTATGAGGAGCCAAGAAACCTCATAAAGGCGACAGGGCTGGAGCTTGTGGAGATGACACATAACAGAAATGAATCTTTCTGCTGTGGTGCGGGTGGGGGTGTGAGAGCGCAGTTCAGAGACCTCTCATTGAAAATTGGAGGGATGAGGATTATGGAAGCGTTTGAAACCGGAGCAGATTATCTTGTCTCTGCATGTCCCTTCTGCAAGATGCACCTCTGTCATTCCAAGAGAGTAGCAGGAATTGAAAAACCCGAAGTTCTGGATATATCTGAGATAATTCTCAAAGTAATCAATGAGAATGGCTGATTTTTAGCTCAGCTGTCTCAGAACTCCACTCCCTCGAGATCCTTACCACTGAAAACAGGACCCTCAGCACACACTCTTGAACCATCCTCAAGAATACAGGTTCCACAAACCCCTATGCCACATTTCATGTATCTTTCGAGGGAGAATTCAGCTTTTCCAAGCACTTCTTTCTCCTTCAGGTGTGTGAAGGCTTTTCTGAGCATCTCTTCAGGACCACATACATAAATTCTGTCGTATTGCTGCAGTTCCTCCTCTTTCAAAAGGTCGATTACAGTCCCCCTTAACCCCTCTGAACCATCATCTGTTGCAACCATCAGAACTGAAAATCTATCCTTCCACACGAGCTCCTCTGCTTTTCTTGCACCAAAGAGAACTTTGACCTCTGCTCCCCTTCTCTTCAGGTAATCGTGGAGGTAGTAGAGCGGGGCGGCACCTATCCCACCTGCAACAAGCAGAGCTTTTCCGTCGGTAGGTGTGAATGGTTTACCGAAAGGTCCCCTTATGCCAACAATCTCACCAGCACTCAATCTGATCAGGGCATAGGTGGTCTCTCCAACGGCTCTGACTGTGACTGAGTTGGGAGAGGAGAGACTGAGGGGTATTTCCTCATATCGGGGAAGGTTGAGCATTATGAACTGCCCAGGGTATGATCTGAGTCTTGAGCTGAAAAAAAGTGTTGAAACATCATCTGAATGCCTTATAATCTTGTCTATTCTCATGCTGAACATGTAATCACCTTCATACTGTTTTATGAGCCATTCCGACGAGCTCATTTAAGCTTATCTTTTCCTTTCTAAGATATGCTATCAAACTCTCCTTTATACTGTAAAAAACTCTGTAACTGTAGAAAAACGCAGAACCTATTTGTACAGCTCTTGCTCCTGCTAAGATGAACTCAATAACATCTCTCCATGTGGTAGCTCCACCAGAGGCAATTACGGGGATCTCAAGCTCCTCATAGAGGTCCCAGACAACCTTCATTGCAATTGGTTTTATGCCCTCACCACTGACACCTCCGCTGATATTGGAGAGTATCGGCTTCCGTGTGCCTATGTCTATTGCCATACCTCTGAGTGTGTTTATGGCAACGATACCATCGGCTCCTCCCTCTTCAGCAGCCTTTGCAACCTCAATGTAGTCCGTTGCTGCGGATAGTTTCGGGAAAACGGGTTTTGATGATCTACTCTTCATTTTCTCAACAATCTCTTTAACAAGTTCTGGATCACTTCCTACAGTCAGTCCCGCATCACTCACATGAGGACAGCTTAAATTCAGCTCAAAAGCATCGGCCATATCAAAATAACTGCTCAACTTAACAAAATCATCGGGTTCTGAGGCGAAGAGGCTGACTATAAGCTTTGCATCTCCTCTGAACTTTGAAAGCTCTTTTGAGAACTCTTCACATCCGGGAGAGGATAAACCAACTGCGTTGATGAGTCCATGGGGTGTATTAATGATGACAGGTGTTCTGTATCCTTCTCTTGGCTGCAGACCAACACTTTTTGTAACAACTGCTCCTGCATGTTCTGCAACTCTGCTGAGAGATGGGGAGAAGCTCCCAAGTACCCCACTTGCTAGGACAAGAGGGCTCTTCATTTTCAAACTGGCAACATCAATTTCAAGCATCTCTATTGCCTCTGGTGGAGGTATATATATGCTTTACACCTTTTTCCACAAACTTTCACAAACATATTTTCATAATGCTAACTGATGAAATTTTTTTTGCTGGAGTGAAAAGTTTTGATTGATTAAATGTTCTCACCAGAATTCAGAAAAACAGATTAGATAAATTTTAAACCGTAAAATAAATATTCATTAAATTTAAGAATTCAGTAATGATCATCCCTTTAGTACTGATGGTGAGTATTGCTGCTGTGTTTCATATAATGGGTTTATCATCAATAGGTGGTCTGTTCACAGGTATAGCCTTGATTTACGGCTCCTTAGTTGGATATCTTTCCATAAATAAACTTTCTGATAGATTTTTTTTCATGAATATTTATATTCTCACTTTCTCTCTTCCAGGCTCAGTGCAGATTGCTTATCAGATGGGCATTGTTTTTCCCCTTAATGTTACGGTATGGCTTACCGCATACTTTGCAGGTGGACTGATAGTGTGGCTATTCTTCGTATGGAGGAGATTGGAGAGAGAAATTCTCCTTTTTTTCATCATCTTTCTCTTATCTCTCAGCGTGGTTAACTTTTTCAGCTGGTTCAACTTAGATAGCTCTTGTTCTTATCTCGAGACAGTAACTCTCTCCTTTCGATTATTTTTTGGCTCTATCGTAAATCTCTGCCTCCAGCCCGAATTCATATTCAGAACTGAGGACATCAATGTACAGGTTTTTGTCGCTCCGTTCATATTTCTCTTTGTTTTTCTGTTCGTTCTTCTCCGGAAGCTTTAACAACGAAATAATCAGAAACAGTTATATTTTGAGAACTCAGCCAACCATACAGGTGATGATATGGAGGATAAAGTTATCAAACAGGTCTCTGTTTTTGTGGAGAACAAACCCGGAAGACTTGCAGCAATCACAGAAAAACTATATGAAGAGAATATCAATATCAGGGCATTCACAATTGCAGAGGCTGGAGATTTTGGAATAATCAGAATGGTTGTGGATGATACTGAGAAGGCATACAGAACCCTGAAATCTTCTGGCTTTACAGTTTCACTCACAGATGTACTTGGTGTGGAAGTTGAAGATGAACCCGGGGGGCTTTACAGAATAGCAAATGCTCTTGGAAGTGCAGGAGTTAATATAGAATATGTTTATGCCTTTACATGGGGAAGGGATAAGGCACTGGTCATTCTCAGGGTTGATAATATCGAGAAAGCGGTTGAAGTTCTCGAGAAGGAGAATGCTCTGTTCAAAGACAGGGTTGATTGAAATGAAGATTCTCGTTAAGGTCGGGGATATTGAGAGGGAAATAGAGCTTGTTGATTGTAAAACATCCAGAGCAATCCTGGAGAAACTCCCCATTAAAGGCTATGCTAACAGGTGGGGTGATGAGATTTATTTCACCGCTCCAATCGACTTCGATGAGGAGGAGAATTCAAGAGATGTTGTTGAACTGGGTGATGTAGCTTTCTGGATTCCGGGAAAGGCTATATGTATTTTCTTCGGGAAAACACCTGTAAGTGATGATAGAATTAGACCTGCAAGCCCTGTAAATGTTTTTGGTAGAGTGAAGGGAGATATTGAAGCCTTTAAAAGTGTAAAGGACGGGGAAGAAATCTTTCTTTACATGAAGGGTAAGTACTAATAACTCTGTTTTTAGTAGCAAAAGGTAACAACTACTGTATTTTTTTATTAAATAAGGTTTATCAGCAGAAATTTTTTAATAAAAAAGTCTGAGATGCGTAAAACTTATAAATTTGAAAAAAAGCATTTGATTCAGGTGACTATGTATGAAAATAGAGAAAGTTAGAAAAGAGTCAGGGATTTGCAAGTGTAATGCATCCTGCGCCTGATTTTTTATTTTTTAGGGTGGTTGTTATGGTTTCAAAGAAGGAACTTGTGGATGCTGTATGCATAGTCTGTGATTTTTACAAGGAAACAGAGGAGCAGCTTGAGTGTGGAGCTTACAGAATAATCAGAGTTCTCTTAGAGAGAGAAAAAATCACTCTGGAGGACATCAGGCTTGCAGGGAAAGAAGTATCTGAAACTGGCTGATAGAGTTCTCTTAAGAAAATTTGAAGTTCCTATTGTATATAAAGCAAAGACAGATGAGCTTTACGAGCTTGATGATGAAGGATTTCAGTTTTTGAAAGATATTAACAGAATTGACAGGAGTTTTGATAAACAGGAGAGAGATTTCATCGATTACTGTATTCAGGAGGGGATAGTTGAATTATCTGAAAAACCTGAAGAGATCTCATGGACTGAAGGCTTCAGACCATCTCTCAGACATCTTCTACTTCATACTACATACAGATGTAATCTCAGGTGTAGGCACTGTTATCTTGAGAAAAAGTCCCGGGACATGGATTATGGGGTTTTCGAGCTACTTCTTGATGAATTCAACTCTGCCGGAGGATTGAAGGTGATGTTATCTGGTGGTGAACCTCTTCTCCATCCTGAAATAGACAGGATGATTGCTCTAACAAACCAGTACGATTTTAGAAAGGTTCTGATAACCAATGGAACCTTAATTAATGAGAAAAACTGCAACATTGAAGTGGATGAGGTTCAGATCAGTATAGATGGCTTAGAATCTCATGATCTCATCAGAAGTGAAGGAAGCTTTGAAAAAGCAATAAAGGCAGTTGAACTGCTGCGAGGATCTGGAGTCGATGTGAGCATAGCAACAATGGTTCACAGTCTGAATGCAGATGAGTTCGAGAAGATGGAGAAGATCTTCAAAGAGCTTGGAGTTAAATCCTGGATGGTTGATTATCCCTCCATAGAGGGAGAGATGAAGTCAAATACCCATCTTCTTCTCCCTCCTGAAAAGGCAGCCAGGATAATGAGAAATTATGGTTTTTTTGATTCAGGACACAGGAGTCATGGGGATTATGCCTGTGGTGCTCACATGTGCTCATCTGACCCTGATGGCAACATCTCAAGGTGTGGTTTTTTTGAGCCTGTGGGAAATATAAGGGAAGGTCTCGATGAGTGCTGGAAAAGGCTAAATCTGACACATCTCTGGAAGCTTGAGGAGATTGAGGGATGCAGGGATTGTGAAATTAAAGAGAGCTGTAAGGGAGGTTGCAGATTCAGGGCTGCCACCTTTAACAGTTTAAATGCCCCTGATCCGGTTATGTGTGCTGTCTACGGGAAGCTTTACGGGAAACCATAGGCAGGAACAGTCAATCATCCTGCCGTTTTTACTCAATGTATGATGGCTTTTTAATTGTTATATATCACACCTCTTTATTTGGAGGTTTAAGCCTGTGTAAAAAAGTTATAGTAGGTAAATATAATCTAATAAACCTTAGAGTGAAGAAATAACCCTCCTGAACTCCGCTAAGAAGTTCACAATTACCTCCTCAGTGACATGGGGCATGATAACAAACCTTATAGCCCGGGGTCTTCTGATTGTGGAGATAACCCATTTCCTTTTCATGAGTTCATCCTTAATTCTCTCTGCTTTATCCGTTTCAAAGCTCACAACATTCATTATTGGCTCAATTACTGGCTCAAATCCAAGATTTCTCATCTCATCCACGAGAAGGTTGGTGTTCTCGAGACATTTCTCGACTATCTCTTTCATCCCCTCAAACCCGAGTGTGTGGAGAACAGCAAAGGCTGAAGCAACCCCTGTTCCGGGCCTTGTTCCTGTGAGTGTGAATTGTGTTTTCGTTGTGAGGTAGGGAGTCTCAACCTCAAGAGCATGGAGGTAACTCTCATCCCTGAAAAGAATTCCACCGGAAGGAATGGTTGCCATACCCATTTTGTGTGGGTCTATTGTTATCGAGCTAACACCATCGAGCTGAAAATCAAAGGGGTATGGTTCATCCATAAAGGGGATAACAAGCCCACCAAAAGCAGCATCTACATGCAGTTCAATATCTTTCTCCTCCACCAGCCTGGAAAGTTCAACAATTGGGTCTATCTGCCCGAGTTCGGTTGTACCGGCAATCCCGACAACTGATATTGTATTTGAATCCACTAAGGATTCAACATGGGCAGTATCAACTCTGTAGTCCTCATCAAGACGGGCTCTCCTTATTTCAACCCCGAGAATATCACCTATTTTTTCAAAGGAGAAGTGGGCTGATTCTGGAATAACGATATTGGGCTCAGAAATGCCTTTCTTTCTCCTCATGATGTTTCTTGCTGCTCTGACTCCCTGAATGTTAGCTTCTGTCCCTCCAGAGCATATATATCCTGCTACACTCTTGTTGTGGAGCAATTCTCCGAGCATTTGCATTAGTCTCCCCTCAAGCTCCCTTGTTCCCTGAAAAATACCTGGATCTCCGAGATTGGTTTCAATGAACATGTTCAATGCCTTCAAAGCAAGGGGGTGAGGGGATGTACACATTGAGCTGAGAACCCTTGAGTAGGGTATATCTTTCTCGCGGTATGTTTTCAGTATCTCCTCAAGCTCACTCAGCCTTTCTTCCCATCCTGAAGACATCAGGAGTGGGTGGAGGCAAGGTCTTAAATATGTAACTGTATGAGTTCCTCTGTGTGGGCTGCCATACTCGCTGGTGGTACAGGGAGGAGATTAGGTGGGGTGGAAAAGGGGCTTATCAAAATTGGTGGAAGAGAAATCATCAGTATAATCCTTGAATCACTTAAAGATTTTCAAACTGTAATTGTTTGCAGGGATAGCAATCAGGCAGAACTATATTCTGTTTATGGCGATGTTATAACAGATATCTTTAAGGAAATGGGTCCTCTTGCTGGAATACATTCTGCCCTTGAACATCTCGGTGAAAGACTGGTTATTGTCAGCACGGATATGCCTTTCGTATCACCGGATATCTGCAGATTTCTCTATGAGGAATCTGTAGACTGTTCAGCAGCAGTTCCTGTATGGAGTGATGGGAAGTTTGAGCCGACTCTTGCGGCTTACACTCCAGAGATAAGGGTGAATATAGAAAAATGCCTGAGAAGAGGCGAGAAAAAGGTCATCTGTGCTTTTAAAGGAGTGGAGAAGGTTAAATACATTCCAGTAGAGGTTTTGAGAAAATTTGACCCTGGACTTATCTCCTTCACGAATATCAACACACCTTCCGACCTGAAAAAGGCTGAAAAAATTATAAATTCGATGTAGTTGAATATCTCTGTAATGCTGATTGACAGATTTAACAGGAGAATAACGAATCTCAGAATTTCTGTTACCGATAAATGCAATTTAAGGTGTTTTTACTGTCATAAAGAGGGTCAGTTCTCAAATACCGGTGTTGAAATGACTCCTGAGGAAATAAAGGAAATAGCCCTTGTTTTCAGAGAGCTTGGGGTGAAAAAGGTTAAAATAACCGGTGGTGAACCACTGTTAAGGAGAGATATAGTTGAAATAATCTCTCTCATGCCCTCTTTTGAGGAAATATCGATGACAACAAATGGAATTCTACTGGAAAAATACGCTCAGGAGCTGAAGGAAAGTGGTCTCTCCAGGGTTAACATAAGTCTTGACACGCTCAGTCCTGAAACTTACAGAAAGCTTACAGGCGGTAACATAGAAGAAGTTGTTAAAGGGCTTGATTCAGCCGTTAATGCAGGATTAACTCCTGTTAAGCTGAACATGGTGGTCATGAGTGGAATAAATCATAATGAGGTAGAAGAAATGATTGAATTTATCTCAAAATACAACAGTAATGGAATAAAGGTCATTCTTCAGGTCATTGAATTATTGAAGCTTCCTGAGCTGGAAAAATATTATTACGATATAGGAAGCATAGAGGAAATAATCTCTGCTCAGGCTAATGGTTTCAGAGTCAGGAGCATGCATCACAGGAAACAGTACTTCCTCAATAGTTCTGCAGTTGAGTTTGTCAGACCGATAGACAACACCGAATTTTGCTACAACTGTAACAGAATAAGAATTACAACTGATGGCAAGATAAAGCCCTGTTTGCTCAGAGACGATAACCTCGTGGACATAAAGGGTCTTAAAGGAGATGAGCTGAAGAAAAAGATTTTTGAAGCCATTGGGCTGAGAGAGCCATATTTCGTCTGCAATAAAGGAGGTGGTCAGGTTGAGTGAACCAGAAATTGATGTAAAGCTTATGGTGGACGGAAAGGAAATTCCAATGAATCCCTATGTTCAAAAAGTGTTTGGAGCTGTAATCAGGAGTCTTATATCTACCCTCAAAGGTGTTGATGAAAACTGGAACCATGTCGAGGTTCAGCTTGATAGATGAGGTACTGAAGGTGGTCTCTTGAACTCGCTCGTGAAAAAACCTTTTCTTAGATTGAAAGAGTATGTGCCTGGAAAGGATGAAGATTATGTAAAAAAGAGATATGGGGTTGAGAAGGTAATCAAGCTTGCCTCAAATGAGAATCCGCATGGAGCAAGCCCCAGAGCTATCCAAGCATTTAGAGAGTATGACAGACTCCATATCTATCCGCCATCACATCCTGAAGAGTTAATTCAGAAAATTTCTGAGTACACAGGATTTGAGGAGAGCAGGATTGTTGTTGGTGCGGGTATAGATGGGATTCTTGAGGCAATATTCAAAATTTTCATCGATAAAGGAGACAGAGTCCTTATAGCCCCACCGACTTTTCCTTACTATCACACTCTCGCTGAGATAAGTTCTGCAGATACTGTAAGGGTGGAGAGGGATGAGAACTTCATGATAAGCAATCCACCCCGGGAATTCAAGCTTGCCATCGTCTGCTCCCCTAACAATCCGACGGGCAACCTTGAAAGAGAGGAAGTTGTTAGGAGTCTGATAGATTCAGGGGGGATCGTGTTTATAGATGAAGCCTATGTTGAGTTCTCATCTAGAACTCTACTTCATCTTGCCGATTCAGAAAATGTGGTTGTTGCAAGAACTTTTTCCAAGGCTTTCGGACTTGCGAACCTCAGAATCGGATATGCTGTTGTACCGGAATGGCTCAGAAAATTCTATCTCAAAGCAAAGACACCCTTCCCGCTATCAACACCTGCCATTAAGGCTGCAGAAGCTGCCCTTGATGATATAGAATATATGGAGAAAACCGTGGACAAAGTCAGGAAAGAGAGACAGAGAGTTTTTTCAGCACTCAGGAAGGAGGGTTTAGAAGTTTTCCCATCAGAGGCAAATTTCCTTTTTGTAAGGCTCAAAGTTGAATCATCCAGATTCTGTGAAGAATTGATGAAGAGGGGCATCATCATCAGAGATTGCTCGGGATTTGAGGGGTGCAGTAATAGGGATGTGAGGATTAGCATTGGAAAAAAAGAAGAGAATGACATCCTTCTCCAGAGTGTTGGGGAGGTTCTGGAGGTGCTGGGTTGATAGCACTTACAGGAACACCGGGTGTGGGAAAAACCTCTGTAGCAACAGCTCTTTCAGAGATATACAAAATTTTCTCAGTTGAGGAGCTTGCAGAGAAATTTGAATGCATTATGGGAGAGGAGATCAGTGAAGGAGGAACGACCCTTATAATCGATATCGAGGAACTTTATGAGAAGCTTGAGAGTGTGAAGGAAGAATTTCAGAATTCCATAGTAGAAGGTCACCTCTCTCACAATCTCCCTGCTGATTTAATTGTAGTTCTCAGATGCAACCCCATTGTGCTGGAAAAAAGGCTTGAGAGCAAGGGATGGAGTGAAGAGAAAATTAGAGAAAATATTCAGGCAGAAATTCTTGATGTAATTCTTGTGGAGGCTCTTGAGAGCAACAGGAAGGTTTATGAAATCGATACAACAGAGAAATCAGTGAAAGAGGTTGCAAACATACTTGTTGAATTAATAGAAGCTGAAAAAAGAGGCGCTGTAATTGAAAATTTTAAACCTGGGAAAATAGACTGGATATCTTTTCTGGGGGAAAGGGTGGATGATTTTCTGATTTAGATTTTCATTTAAATTTTTTATTTTTTGCAGATTTCAATGAAATTCCTGTAAAGCTCCTCCCCATACTGTGAGTGATACACTTCAGGATGCCACTGAACTCCATAAACAGGTCTGTCTGGATGTCTTATTGCCTCAAACCTGCATATTTTCGATTGAGCAAGATGGATAAAGTTCTCAGGCATTCTTTTAACCTCATCTGCATGACTTGCCCATACTGTAAAGGATTCGGGAAAACCTGAGAATAGCTCATCATCTTTTAAGAGCTGGATTTCAACCTCTGCATACCCTCCAACATCTCCGGTCTTAACCTCTCCTCCAAAATGCTTGGCAATTATATGCAAACCGAGACAAATTCCGAGAACAGGAACATCAAGCTCATCCAAGTAAATAAAGGAATTTCCTGCTTTTTCAATGCTCGGTCCACCTCCAAGCACAAGACCATCTACATCCATCAAATCTTTCGCATCAGTATCGTTCTGAACAAGCCTGGTTTCAACATCCAGATCTCTTAGCATTCTGTGTATGAGGTGGTTGTACTGTCCGTGGTTGTAAACGACATATATCTTTACCATAACAAGCCATAGGAAGTTTAATCTTTTCAATTTTGTGGTCTGTGGTCTATTTTATTTAGTTTATTCCTATTATTTACAATAAAGTATATATTATTTTAATGTAGGGTTATTATAATGATTTATCATGTTATAGTAACCTTTTTAATGGTTGAATTAAAATGATTAATTGTTTATTAAAGGGAGGTGATATGAAAGGATGCTCGAAGAGTATGTTACGGTGGCAGTGTTCACGGGAGTTGTGGTAGTCTTCTCGCTGATTGCTTTGGTTTTCTCTAAGTTAATACGGCCGAGCAAAAGTGAACCTGAAAAGAGAACGGTTTATGAGTGTGGAGAGAAGCCATTCAGTGATGCCTGGCATCAGTTCAGCGTGCAGTACTACATGTATGCAATTCTCTTCGTAATCTTCGATGTGGAAATACTTTTCCTATATCCATGGGCTATTAAAACGCAGAACACAGAAATCTTTGCTGCAGGATTGCTCTTCCTATTTATTGTCTTTGCAGGACTTGTTTATGAGTGGAGGAAGGGGGCGCTGGAATGGCAGTAGCACTGCTCAGACTTGATTCGATAAAGGATATTGTGGACAGGAATTATCTTGTCAGGTGGATGAGATCGAAGTCACCATGGGTTTTTACCTTCGGGCTCGCGTGCTGTGCCATAGAATTTATGGCAACAGGCACTCCGAGGTTCGATGGTGTTGAGAGGTTTGGAATGCTTGCAAGAGCAACCCCAAGACAGGCAGATGTTATGATAGTCTCAGGGTGGGTTACGAATAGAATGGCTCCTGTTGTGAAGAGGCTGTACGAGCAGATGCCAGAGCCAAAATATGTGATTGCAATGGGTGAATGTGCAATAAGCGGTGGGCCTTGGTATGATTCATACAATGTGGTTGATGGTGTTGATAGAGTAATCCCTGTTGATGTGTATGTGCCTGGCTGTCCCCCCCGTCCTGAAGCTCTCCTTCATGGAATTGTGAAGCTAAGAAGGATGATAAGAGAGGGAAAGACCAGATATGATGAGCGAAGAAAAGAAGAGTGAAAACAAGATTGAGAAAGCTGAAAAAAGAAAAGAAGAGAAGAAAGATGAAATTGAGGAAGAAAGGCTCACTATCGAGGATATAGCTCCGGCTTTTCCTCTCATCTACCGGATAGCGGAAAGTGGTGTGGAATCGATATACATTCAGAAATGCAATAAAATCTGGGTGGAAGTTAAGAGGGAAAACCTGCTTGAATTCTGCAGTTTTTTGAAAGAGAATGGCTTTGACCATTTTTCATGTATCCTTGGGGTTGATAGAGGAGAGTATTTTGAGGTCATATACCATATCTGGTCTTATATCGATAGAAGGATGCTCTCAGTAAGGGTCAAGGTTCCTAAGGATGATCCTGAGGTAGATTCGGTTGTCAGTATCTGGAGAGCTGCAGACTGGCATGAGAGGGAGACCTATGATATGTTCGGTATTATTTTCCGTGGGCATCCGGATCTGAGGAGGATTCTTCTTCCTGACGATTTCGAGGGATTTCCGCTCAGGAAAGACTTCAAACTCGAGGAAAGAAGCTGGCTTTAGGGTGTAGCTTATGTCTGAAAGGGTACTTCTCAATCTCGGACCCCAGCACCCAAGCACACACGGTGTGTTGAGGCTGGTTGTTGAACTCGAAGGAGAGAGAGTTGTAAATGTTACACCTGTTATTGGCTACCTCCACAGGGGGTTTGAAAAAATAGCTGAGAACAGGAGATACATACAGATAACCCCTCTTACGGACAAGCTCGATTATGTTTCCTCGATGGCAAACAACATGGCTTATGTTAAAGCTGTTGAAGAGCTTCTTGGTCTGGAAGTCCCGGAGAGAGCGGAATATATTAGGGTGATAGTCCTTGAACTTCAAAGGATTGCAAGCCACCTTCTTGCACTGGGAAGCATTGGTAACGACTTGGGAATGCCGTTCACTCTGATGATGTACACCTTCCGGGAAAGAGAGACAATTCTTGACCTCTTCGAGAGCCTGTCTGGAGCGAGGCTTGGGTACAATTACATAACCATTGGGGGTGTAATGGATGACCTTCCGCTTGGCTTTACGGATTTCACCCTATCCTTTCTCAGGGAGTTAAGACAGAAAATTGAGGAGTATGAAGACCTCGTATATGATAATGAAATATTTGTCAAGAGGACTGAGGGGATCGGGGTTTTAAGTCCGAAGGATGCAATAAATCTCGGGGCAACAGGTCCTGTTCTGAGGGGATCGGGTGTTAGGAGGGATATCAGGAAGGAAGACCCTTACAGCATTTACCATTACTTTGACTGGAGGATAGTGACCGGTAAAAGAGGGGACTGTCTTTCAAGAATCAGTGTATGGATAAATGAAATGAAGATGAGTGCAGATATTGTGGAACAGGCGATCGAGAACATTCCACCGGGGCTCTTCAGAGCCAAAGTCTCCAGAGTCGTCAGACCCCCGGAGGGAGAAGTATACTCAAGAATTGAGAGCCCGAGAGGTGAACTTGGATTCCATATTATTGGGGATGGCTCTACCCATCCATACAGGCTGAAAATAAGAAGTCCTGCCTTCTGTAACCTTTCCATACTTCCGCATCTGGCAAAAGGAGTCTTCATTGCTGACCTGATTGCAATTCTTGGTACACTTGATCCTGTTTTTGGAGAGGTTGATAGGTAGAGGTGGCATCATGTTCCCCCTCAATCTGGAATTCTACCTGAGCCTGCTTGAAAATCCTCTCTTCAGGGGACTGGCAGGGGCTCTTGGTGTTATTACAGTTATCTCTCTTGCCGTGCTGATACTGATATGGGCTGAAAGAAAGTTTGTTGCAAGATTACAGCACCGATATGGGCCCAACAGAGCAGGAAAATATGGAATACTTCAGACACTGGCAGACGGTTTGAAACTCTTCCTTAAGGAGGATATACTTCCTGAGAAGGCTGAAAAGTATGCGTACACCCTTGCCCCAATCCTTTGCTTCTCCTTAGCTATGCTCCCCTTTGTGGCAGTTCCTGTTGAAAGAAACATAGTTGTAGCCAATCTGAATGCAGGGATTCTTTTCATACTCGCAGTTGCTTCGCTCTCTATAATACCTGTCATAATGGCGGGATGGAGCCCGAACAACAAATACAACCTTATTGGTGGAATAAGGTCTGCAGCACTGATGATAAGTTATGAGATTCCAGCTGGACTGGCAGTGATAGGTGTTTTGGTTCTATCAGGATCCCTGAATATGATTGATATTGTTGAAGCTCAGAGAGATGGCTGGTTTATCCTACCACAGTTTCTTGGTTTCATAATCTTCATCACTGTCTCTTTCATGGAATCCGCCCGTCCACCCTTTGATCTACCTGAAGCAGAGTCTGAGATAGTTCAGGGGTGGACTACAGAGTACAGTAGTGTTAAGTTCGCCCTGCTGATGCTTGGAGAATATACACATGCCGTCTTCACATCAGTTCTCATAGCGATTCTCTACTTTGGAGGATGGATGGGTCCTCTGTTCGATTCACCTTTCTGGCTTGCTCTCAAGACTCTCGTAATAATGCTCTTTTTGATGTGGGTCAGAGCCTCCGTGGTGAGAATCAGGATTGACCAGATGGTTAGCTTTGGATGGAAGTTTCTGATTCCGCTCTCTCTGCTCAATATTCTGATCGCTGGAGCGATAAAAGTTTTTTAGAGGTGAATTATGAAAATATCTGCAAAAACCATAATCTTGGAGCCGCTGGCTGTGACGATTCGTTACCTCTTTAAAAAACCTGTGACGGTTCAGTATCCTGAAGAAAAGCTAGAAATATCTGAAAGGTTCAGAGGCTTCCTCAGCTACAATTATGAGGTCTGCACTGCCTGTCTATCGTGTGAGAGGAACTGTCCCAACCAGTGCATAAAAATAAAGTCAAGGAAGGAGAACAAAAAGAGAATAGTTGAAGAGTTCCTTTACTTTGCCGGAAGGTGCATGTTCTGCGGGATCTGTCATGATGTTTGTCCTACCAAGCCAAAATCGATTCACCTGACAAAAAATTACGAGCTTGCGGACACATCAAGGGAATCTCTCGTTTTTGATTTAAAAAAGTTTTACTACAGAGGTGATTGAGTTGGACTTCGCATATGTTCTCTGGTTTGTTGCTGTATTCTCCTCAATAATGGTCGTTCACTCCAAGGAGGTTTTTCACTCGGCACTCTATCTTGCTCTTACCTTCGTTGCAGTAGCAGGACTTTTTCTGATGCTTGATGCTGAATTCCTTGCTGTCATTCAGATTCTGATTTATGCAGGAGCAGTAACAGTTATCGCGCTCTTTGCAATAATGCTCACAAGAAGAGAAGAGGGAGTGGACGTTCTTGGTCTGAGTTTGAATTCTATGAAGATAATCTCTGTGGTCGTCTTTGGGGTCGTTATAATTTCAATAATAGTCTTCAGTCAGGTTGGACTTGAAGAAAAGCTCATATATGGCTCTACATACAACATAGCCACCCTTCTATTCGAGAGTTACATTCTTCACTTTGAGCTGATTGCATACCTCCTCTTAGGGGCCCTTATAGCAGCAGTTTATTTAGCAAGGAGGGATGAGAATGAATCCTGAGGGATATTTCCTCCTTTCTGCCCTCATGCTCATCATTGGTGGTTACGGGGTTATTGTGAGCAGAAATGCCATCAGAGTGCTGATGTGTCTTGAAATAATGATGAATGCAGCCAATATTAACCTCGTTACCTTCTCGAGGCTTGCTGGAGACCTTTCAGGGCAGCTTTTTGTCACATTCTCACTTGCGATTGCTGCAGCCGAGGCTGCTGTTGGATTTGCCCTTATTCTGCTGATTTACAGGCTATATGGCACGGTTGAAATCTCTGTGCTGAGCAAATTGAGGTATTGAGGGGAGAGATTATGGAGGTTGTATCTTTACAGCCCCTTGTTGCAGTCATAGTATCCATGGTTGCAGCCGTACTGATCATCCTCTCAGATAAAAGACCCAACCTCAGGGAGTCCTGGAGTGTTCTTGCCTCGATTATAAAGTTCATCACAGTAATCTCCATGGCTCCCATTATCCTGGATGGAAATGTTATAGTGTTTAAGATAAGCGAAATCATACCGGGATTCATCGAACTCAAATTCAAAGTCGATGCATTCGGGCTTTTCTTCGCTACAACCGCATCACTCCTCTGGATTCTGAACACTCTCTACTCAATTGGCTATATGAGGTCTCTCAAAGAGCATGCACAAACCAGATATTTCGCCTGCTTTGCTTTGGCTCTCTCCTCAACCATGGGTATATGCTTTGCAGCCAATCTTATAACGCTCTATCTGTTTTATGAGATTTTGACAGTATCAACATACCTTCTGGTTGCCCACGATGAAACACTTGAAGCCTTTTTCGCAGGCTGGAAATATTTCGTGTATCTGCTTGGTACATCCGCTCTTCAGCTTTCGGCGATAGTTCTGACATATGTTACAGCTGGGACTACAGACTTCACACCGGGTGGAGTTTTTAATGGAGATGTAAAGCCAGAGGTAGCCATTGCACTGCTGATAATGTTTATTGGTGGATATACCAAAGCAGCAGTTATGCCCCTCCACTCCTGGCTCCCTACAGCAATGATAGCCCCCACTCCGGTCAG